>OGYT01001795.1_pt1 | contig 12930 bp, 14 predicted proteins | sample 1576631 | NCBI WGS metagenome assembly OGYT01 (sample SAMEA3541588, study PRJEB24748) | human gut metagenome | biome: human gut; feature: human-associated habitat; material: faeces | place: China | collected 2012
AAATACCTCGGGGGAAGCTGCACTAAAATTACCAATCTTATGGGTTTTAAACTTAGTGACCCGCAACTTGGATATGCGCATATTGCTTTTCAGGTTGGTTCAAAAGATGAGGTCGATAGATTGACCGCCAGGCTCGAAAAAGACGGCTACGTAGTCAAAAGTTATCCGAGGACCACCGGAGACGGATATTACGAAAGCAGCATATACGACGCTAGCGGCAATGCTATAGAAATTACGGAATAGCAGAAGTTCAGATATGAAGGTGAAACGGAAAAGCGCACTGTGATCCTTTCCGAAAATATAGGGAGTTCGAAGATAGTGGTTTTATTCGGGTCCTATTGCTTTCCCTATGGAGGTAGTGAAAGGTTGCGAAAGATATTGATGGCTTTATAAAGGAGGATGCAAATGAGTGCGATGAAAGAAAGAATGCACACGGGAGAATTGTATCTTCCCGGTGATCACGAGATTATGGAATGGCAGACAAAATGTCTTGACCGTCTTTATGAGTTCAATCAGACCCGGCCAACCGAATTCAAACTCCGTCTCCTCCCCGGCGCGGTAGAAGTCGTGGAGCACCCGCAGACTCTAATGAAAGAGATGTTTGCGGAAATCGGTGAAGGCTGTTACGTTGAACCGCCTTTTCATTCTAATTTTGGCGGAGGCCATGTGCATTTCGGGAAAAACATTTATGCGAACTTTAACTTGACTTGTGTAGATGATACGCACATTTATGTGGGGGATTACACAATGTTCGGCCCGAATGTCACCGTTGCTACCGCAGGACATCCGATTCTTCCGGAGTTGCGGAAGAAAGGGTATCAGTATAATGCGCCCGTTCGCATCGGAAAAAACTGCTGGATTGGTGCAGGGGTGATTATACTCCCTGGTATTACGATTGGTGATAACGTTGTGATCGGTGCCGGAAGCATAGTGACAAAGGATTTGCCGTCTTGCGTTGTGGCGGTTGGTAATCCGTGCAAGATATTACGGGAAGTAGATGAGCGTGATAAAGAGTATTATTTCAAGAATAAAAAGATACCGCAGGATCTATAGAAAAGGTAAATAGTTCATAATCATGTGATTATGCTTGTAAATAGCAAAGGATGAAGCACACTGCTTCATCCTTTGCTTGCCGGTGTTTTACTCATAAATAGTATCTGTGTCGCGATTTCCATTGTCGGGTTTCTGACACTGTTCATCTTGTCTCACCGTGTCATTTGGTCGGCTTCTTTCAGCTCCTTGGTAATCTTCTTAATTTCTGTCATCTACTTTACCTGTTGAGAGAACATCGCTTTCGTCTACCGGTCAATATCGGCGAGAGAGCTGTTTAGCTGTCTGACAACTGAAAACCGTATACAGGGCAAGGGGCATGCCTTTCATATCAGAACCAGGAATTTAGAATATAAAATAATCGGACATTATCCAATTTTACCCATGGTTCTTTGTGAATATGCCACGGCTCCGCATTGTATGTGCCGATGGCTCTGAACTTGACATAGTGGTCGTATCGAGAGTGTAGTGCAAGACGGTACTGGTCGCGTGCGTGCTTACCCGATAGGCATGGTTTTCGCTCTCATCTACGTGGTCTACGTCGTCACCTCTGCTTCCTTTACAAAAGGTGTGAGTTCAGGCGCCATTGAGGTTGTCTCAGCCCATAAACATGAACAACACGGTATGTAGTAATGCCATATGTGACATGGCACCGTGCTCGCATTCGGGCAAGGAGTTAAAGAAGCTGGACATGTATGACCAGTCATCCAAAAGAACGACTTCTTCCTCTTTTTTCCATAGTGCATTCCTTACTTTTTTGATGCGTTCTTGATGACCAATCACGGTTTTCCATGGACTTTGGGTGTGGAGGTCCTGGATGTTCTTTGATCTTCGACCAGGGAAGAACAAGTCGATTCTCAAGATTATAAGAATGAGTGAAGAACGGATAAGGTGGCTGAGGTCAATGAACGGTTTCGAAGCACCGTGCTGAAGAATCCTTTTGCGGCTGTGTCGTTTGGAAGTCGTGCCAAGCCCAATTCGTCAGATGTGGTATAGGTAAACCTTGTCTGCGAGGATGCTGAATCCGGTCAGATCCGTGACATCACAGCTCAAATAGTCGCAGGGCGGCGATGAATGCGAAGCAATGTCTGTACCATCAAACCACTCGACCGTTGTCACTGTTTGACGACTACCACCTACGTCAAACAGTGAAAGGGCCATAAATGTAATGCAAGATGCAACAGAAGTAATTCCGTTGAGCGGAATTCGTTTACTCCTTATTCATGGTTGTATCACAGGCGTAATCACTGGGATACTGACGATTTATGGGTTCACGGCATTCTATGTTTTACCGGAAATGTTCCGCTGAGCGAAGTCAGTGAATCAAAGAGAGGAGAACATGATGCCGGCAGCAATTCTGGAAAACCCAGTCGAAACGCCTTGCGACGATTCAGAAGAGAGCGGGCACAAGCGGTCTCTTGAAGTGTTCAATGTCAGTATGACCTACGTCGAAAACGGACCTGAGATTCTGCATAATATCTCATTCCATGCAGATGAACAGGAATTTGTTACTTTCGTTGGCCCGTCAGGCTGTGGCAAGAGCACGCTTTTCAACATCGTTGCAGGACTTTTGCAACCCACCGAGGGGAGCGTGATTATTGATTATAAGGAATGCACGGGTGAACCCTCCGAGAAACTCGGCTATGTGCTACAGAAGGATCTTTTGCTTCCATGGCGAACTATCAAGGAGAACGTCACCCTTGGTCCCGAGTTGCGCCATAGACCTGTTGATGAGGAGCGTGTCAAGGAACTGTTCGAAACTTACCATCTGACCGGTTATGAAGATAACTACCCGGACCAACTGTCTGGTGGTATGCGCCAAAGAGCAGCCTTGATGCGTGCCATGCTTATGGAACCCGGTATTCTTCTTATGGACGAAGCGTACAAAGCTTTGGATTATCCTTTGAAGATAGCGCTTGAGAGTGAGCTTCTGGATCATGTCAAAGCGACGAAACAGACGGTAATCTTCGTCACTCATGACATAGAAGAGGCGGTCACCCTTTCCGATCGTGTGTACATCCTCAAGGCTCATCCTGGTGAAATTATCGACGAGCTGGACATTCATCTCAGCTGCGATTCGACGAAAATTAATGAGCGTCGCCTAGCGCCGGAATTCAACGCTTATTACGAACGCATTTGGAAGACCGTGGAAAGTGGAAGGAAACAAGATTGATCCCGCTAGTGATTCCACGAATGTTATGACAAATACATATTGAACAGACGGAAGAGAGGCAATCATGACCGTTTCATTGGCTGAATCAGTGCAGAACATCCATTTACGATTAATAAAACGACGGGTGGCCGTTGGCGGCCAATCGCAGAATCCACAGCGCAAGGTTCGTGTAAGGGCATCTTCTCGACAACGTTCCACCGGTATCATAGTTTTGCAGGTGATTATTCTTTGCGCCTTTCTCGGTGGTTGGGAGATTGGAGCGTGGAGCGGTTTTGTCAACACATTTCTGTTTTCTTCACCAAGCGATGTGGTGTCCATTTTGATTTCGCAGTTTCGGCGTGGTGATTTGATGATCAACATTCAGGTAACTACCTACGAAACTCTGATGGGATACCTTATTGGTGCGATAGGAGGGTCGATTCTTGGCCTGCTGTTATGGTTCTCCAAATTTGTGGCTGATCTGGCATCTCCGTTCATTGCCGCACTTGGCTCCATTCCAGTGCTCGCCGTTGCTCCGATGTTGATTATCTGGTTTGGCACTGGATTTAAATCTAAGGTAGTTGTTGCGGCTTTCTCTTGCATTGTCGTGGCATTAGTAAATGCATATCAAGGAACGGAGAAAGTTGACAAAGATCAACTTGAGCTGTTTCGCTCATTCCGAGCCACCAAGATGCAGATTTTCCGTAAACTCATTATTCCGGCCAGTACTCCATGGCTTATGGTTAGTCTGAAATTGAATGTTGGTTTCGCCCTGATCGGAGCTATTGTTGGCGAATTCATCTCCGCCAATGCCGGTGTGGGGCACATGATTGTCGTAGCTGGAGCCAGCTTTGAAATTGGAGAAGTTCTTGCAGGCGTTGTGCTGGTCATGATTATGGTTTTGGTGTTCAACTTAGTCATTGGATTTTTCGAACATCTACTGAAGCGACGTCACCTGATGTAAGACGTCTTTCAACGTACAAGCTTAGTCACCATAAAACAAAAGAAAAACACGGTTCAGAGAGAGGTTAAACCATGCTCACTATGAAGAAGATTACCGCCAGTGCTGTTTCAGTCGTTGCCTGTGCAACGTTGGCTTTTTCCGGATGCGGCAGTTCCGCCATTGACGTAGCGGACGGAAAGTCGGCTGATGCCGCTTCCTCTGCTGCTATGACGGTACGTATCAATCAGGCAGTCAAGACATTGACATACCTACCTTTGTACGTTGCCATTGATAATGGCTATTTCGAAGACGAAGGTGTTAATCTCAAACTCGATACCGGCGGAAGCGGCTCGGCCGCGTTCTCCGCCGTACTCGGAGGTTCTGCAGACTTCTCCATTCAAGATCCTGTGTTTTCCCCGAAATCGCATATGAATGGAGGTGACGGCGTAGTTGTTTCCGGAGTGATGAATGCACCTGCAGAATATCTCGTTGGTAAAGACTCCACTTCGGTGACTGATGATCTGACAACATTAGAAGGCAAGAAAGTCATTGTCAGTCCAGAACCTGACTCTACTTGGGCGTTTATGACGTATCTTATTTCTAAAAATAATTTGAAAAACGTGGAACTGATCAACGTGTCCATCGGCAATGAACTTGCGGCGGTCGCAGCCGGTCAAGCCGATTATGCGGTGGTCGCTGAGCCGAACGCAAGTAAGGCAGTCATGCAGCAGGGGCTGCATGAAGTGTATTCGTTCCCGAAGGATTCCGGCTGGGCACCTTACGCGTTCTCTTCGCTAACCTCCACCAAGAAATATGTAGACGCGCATAAGAGTGAGACCCAGGCAGTAGTAAATGCCTTTGAGAAGGCTTGTCAGTACATCTACGCGAATCCTGATGGCGCTATCAAGATTGGACAAAAAGAATTTCCGGATATGGATGAGAGCATTGTCGAGCATGCCATCACGCACGCGATTGAAATGAAGGCGTATCCGGAGCACGCGCTCGTTTCTGAGGAAGCGTGGGAGAATGCAATGACCATCCAGTCCTTTATCAAGAACGTTGACGGTCTCGATACTGACAGTACCAGCTATGAGACGAATGTGGATTCGTCTTTCGCTAAGAAAGCGCAGGAATAGATTATGACTAAAGAACATGAAACTGTCATCAATCAGAGCAATGATGAGGATTCTGACGGAGTATCTCAGCTCTGGAAAACAAAGGCTGAACGACTCGCTGACTTCGTCTCAGGTTGGGTCGGTTACAAAGATGACATGATTGTCGTTATTCGCCCTTGAAAGTGAGGAAGTGTTATGATCAGCTATATCGCCGAACACACCATAATCGAACTCGCCGGTATGATTCGTTCGGGCATCATAACGTCCAATGATCTCGTAGATGAATCTCTTGGCCTTATTTCAGATAATGACGATCTGCATGCGTTCATCAGCGTTTTTGAACAGGAAAGCCGATCTGCTGCTGAGGCGCAAATGATGTTAATGGCAAGTGGGTATGATTTGGGCCCTTTGCAAGGTATTCCGATCGCGGTGAAGGACAACATTGACTGTGACTACGGCAAGACTACATACGGATCGTCTATCTTTAGAGAATATCAAGCCGACAAGAATGCCATCGTCGTAAGTCGTCTCAAAAAGGCCGGTGCCATTATCGTAGGCAAAACCAATCTCCATGAGTTCGCATGGGGAGGTATCACCGATAATCCGCATTACGGTACCGCTAAGAATCCTTGGAATCAGGAACGTATTCCCGCAGGAAGCTCAGGGGGGTCCGGAATCGCTGTAGCGAAGCGCATGGTCTGTTCCGCACTTGGCACGGATACGGGCGGCTCCATTCGGTTACCATCTGCTATGGATGGTGTCTGTGGCATCAGACCGACACTTGGAGGCATTAGCACTGAGGGAATCTTTCCCGTTGCATGGAGCATGGATACTGTAGGACCAATGTGTTCGAACGCACAGGATGTAGAATTGATGTTCTCCATTATGAGCGGAGCAAAATACGATCCTTGCAATCCGGCCGACCTTTCAAGGATGCGCATCGGCATTATTGAAGATTATTCTCTGCAGGGGCTTCAGCCCGGTGTCAGGCAGGCATTCGAGACTATGCTTGACTTGATACGAGAACGAGGAGCTCAAATCGTCAACGTTCTGCTTCCGGGCGTGGATGAGGTGGTTGATGCCCAGCTTGTGGTAGACGCAGTTGAGCCGAGTGCTGTGCATTACAAACTTATCCAAGAAAAAAACACTGAATATGGCAGTGATGTACTGGCCCGTCTTCGAGCGGGATGTGATTTAACCGGGGTGGAATACGTACAGGCGCAGCGCTTCCGTCTTCGCTTCCGTCAAGAAGTCGAACGTCTGTTTGACCAAGTGGATATGCTCCTCACTCCGACATTGCCGTTTACGGCGCCGCCCATGAAGACAACGGAAATCAAGATAACGGAAGATCTGACTGTCAGCACTCTATCCGGCAATATGAAGTATACGGCGATACCGAGTATGTCCGGTACACCCGCGATGAGTATTCCGATTGGTTTTGATGAGGATATGATGCCCATCGGTATGCAGATTATCGTTCCGGCGTATCATGAGGAACGTGCTTTTGCTTTTGCGAAGACATACCAGAAGCTCACGGATTTTCATAAGCAATACCCACTTTAATCCTCTGGAATGGTTACACGGCTTGTCGCAGGCTGTTCACTTGTGTAAGCTGACGTTCGATAAGTCGTGCAACCATCTTGATCTCGTTGATTAAGCATTTTTCGTCTAATTCCGGAAAACGAGAATCCAGAAAAGCGACACCGATAGCTCCAATAGGGCGAGCCGGGTTCCCTACAAGAATCGGCACTGCGACGCCAGCGCATGAGGCTACACGTTCTCCCGAAGTGAACGAGTAGCCATTCTGCCGAATCTGACTCAATCTCTGTCTGATGGCCTGTTCGTCTGTAACAGTGTCTTCTGTCACCTTATGACGGGGGAGACTCAGAACCAGATCAACACTCTGCTCATCGAGAAAAGCCAGCTGGCAAAGGCCATTAGATCCAACAGTAAGAGGAACGTCTTCGCCAAGTGGAACGGAAATATGGATTTCTTTGGAGCTCTCTATTTGGCCAATATATACGTTGTGGAATCCGAAACGTTTGCAGAGTGTTATAGTTTCGCCAGTGAGTTCGAAAAGATAATCCATATATGGTCGGGCCAGTGTGTGCAGGGAATCATTGGCTTGTTGGTCCAAGGCAATGGAATAAGCGCGTGGCCCTGCTTGGTACTTTCTGGTGTGAGGATTCCTCTCAGCTAATTCATATTGCACAAGATACTGGAGGATACGATGCACAGTCGTCTTTCCAAGTTGCAGCTCGGAGGCGATGTCAGTAATCCCGACAGGTTCCTTTGCGGAAGTGAGAGACAGATACGTTCTGATTACGCGTTCGATTATCGAGCTTGAATTTGAAGCGGCATTATCGGAAAGCTGTTCCATGGTAGTATCCCCTTTTTTGATGCTTTTGAGCATAGGCATTTGGTGATTACGGAACGCGAAACAGTCGTTCTCTATTACGTTACTTTGACGAAAGAAAGGAGACCGTTTTATGGCCTTAGAAAGTAAAAGATGGATGAGTCCGGAAAACGCTGGGTGGCGTTTGGGACTGGGAACACTCCTGCAGGGGTTGAATTCATCGATGATTGCAGTCGCTACAGCGGCCATCAGCACGCATTTCAACAATGCTGGGGCTATTCCATGGCTAGTGAGTGCACTCTATTTCACTGCGGCAGCTAGCTCTCCGACATTCGGTCACCTTGCTGACCTCTACGGTGTGAAAAGGATGTATGACGCAGGGCTTCTTCTAACGTTTGTCGCCAGTGTCATCGGCCCTTTTTCTCCGAATATCTGGTGTTTGATTGCAGCCAGGGCACTGCTCGGAATCGGTACTGCGGCGCAAATGCCCACGGCGGTGACAATCGTCTCTCGAATTGCTCGGAAACGAGGTGTAGGGTCATCAACTGCAGTCAGTATCATTTCCATGCTTGGACAAGTTTCTGCAGCGGTCGGCCCAGTTCTGGGCGGAGTGATAGTGGCCTCTTTGGGATGGAAGTGGATTTTTTGGATTAACATACCTTTGTTGGTAAATGCTTTTTTTTGGACTCGAAACATACCTAATGTTGAAGATGTGCGCAGTGAGTTTCGAGAGAGATTGGATTATTTGGGAATTGTCATATTCTGTTTAGCGATTATCTTGTTACTTTATGGTCTGCTGGGAACAGATATGCATCGAGTTTTGACGGGAATTCTTGCCAGCGGCTTATTGTTCTTTGTGTTGCATCGTCATGAAAAACATGTTGAAGTGGCACCCTTTATAGATTTTGGCTTTATATCCTCGCATCGGACAGTCGCGTACATATATGTGAGGACTATCATTGTGAATGTTGCCTTCTATACGGTATTCTATGGTATCCCACAGTGGGCAGAGGCGGATAAAAACATGGGCGCGTCATTGGCGGGATTCGTCCTATTGCCGAATTTTGTGGCGGGAGTCATAACTACAAGATTTGCGGCCAGCAAAGCCATATCTTGGGGGGTGGAACGATTGCGCGTGCTTGGGGGAGGGCTCTTAGTTGTGAATGCATTGGTTGCGGAAATTGCGTTTCATGCAAATAACATGTCGTTGCTCTATTTGGCGACGTTCATCCTCGGAATGCCTTCTGGTTTCAACAACATGGGCAACCAGTTGGAACTTAACCGCACTGTGCGACCATCACAGTTGGGACAGGCGACAGGAATGTTTCGTACTGCGCAGTTTGTAGGGGCGGCGATTTCAACGCCGTTGGTATTTCATATTCTTCAAATGAGTGGGAATGCGGATATCCGTATCGCTATGCTCATGCTGACTATTGGGGCTATCGGTATATTGGTATTAGGTCTTGATGTTTTATTTCGGATGACGATGATGCGAACGAAGGTTGCTGTCGTCGATTAATGTAGCAGCATGGTTTTAGACCGTGGCTTTATACCGTCAATCATGCGGTTCGGAACAGTGAAACAGTGCGATGAATTTCTGTTGTTTGAGTCGTGCGTCGATTGTTGGACTGAAGGAAATTCAAATCAACAATCGAAAGATACGTAGTTCTGGTCCGCGGTCTTTAATGGAAAGTCTTACCTGCTGTGGATTCTCTCGAACAGGTTGGAGAAAACCTTGGTGATGACACACTATTCGAGAGACAGGATTCATGGAAGCGAGTTTGACGTTGATAATCGGGTTGGAGGTTAGCTCTTTAGAATGGTCTCCTTTCGGTTGGATACTTGGTTTCTGCGCCTTCTTTCCGCGTGTATGTTATGTGGATTTTGAACGAGTGGAGCCCATGCCATTACTATGTGCTCTGATTCGGCGATGACAAATTGACGGTTGTGCCAACAGGCTGTCATGATTCAAAATATGTATCTTTCCGGATACTGCCCAGTCGGTTCGGATAAGGAAATCCGATACAATACCGAATGAGTCGGGGATGTCTACTAGGCAAGACCGCCCGAAAAAATCATCCGAAACGTCTGCCACGACTCCATCGGCATAGGTGCGGAACGGTTCATCAGGAGGTGCGGAAGATGAAGCACATCGTATTCGGCAATGGCAAGAAGAACTTCGTGATACTGCCAGGACTGTCGGTGCACAGCGTGATGGGCTTGGCCGACGCGATTGCGGAGGCGTACAAGGATTTCTGCGAGGAATACACCGTGTATGTTTTCGACAGGGCCGAGAACATACACGAGGGTTACACGGTCAGAAACATGGCGGAAGACACCGCGGCGGCGATGCGGGAGCTGAATATTAAGAACGCCGACGTATTCGGCGCATCCCAAGGCGGCATGATCGCCATGTATCTCGCCATCGATCACCCGCAAATGGTGAACAGGCTGATTCTAGGCTCGACGCTGGCAAAACCCAACGGCACGTTCAATCATGTCATCGACGAATGGATACGGCTGGCCAGGGCGAAGGATGAGCTGGGGCTTCTCGAGAGTTTCGCGGACAACGTGTATTCCGAGTCCACCCTGAAGGCCTATCGGGAAACGTTGATCTCCTCCAATCTGGGTATCAGCGATGAGGAATATCGGCGCTTCATTATTCTGGCCGAAGCTTGCAAAACCTTCGACTGCTACGGAGAGCTTTCCTCCATCCAGTGCCCGGTCTTGGTAATCGGTGCGGAGGGAGACCGTGTCGTGACTGCGGAAGGGTCGAAGCAGATCGCCGAGGCGCTTGGCTGCGAAAGCTACATTTACGATGGCAGCCATGGTCACGGCGTATACGATGAGGCCGCCGATTATAGGCGGCGGTGCCTGGATTTTCTGCTGGGGATTTCGGACTGAACCTTTCCGTCGTGACTCGTGTCTTCTGTTAAGCGAGGCGAATCCGACTGGAGCATTGGTCAAATGTGACGCACATACGTTCAGCCTGGTGGGTTACGGTCGTTGTAAGACTACGGCCACAGAACGAGCCAAACGTCCAGGTCCATGCCGGTGTCGGCCAGCCAGATCTGAATCTCATCTTCGGCCACATCCTGGGCCTCGGTTTTCGGATAGCCATAGATGCCGGCGGAAATCAGCGGGAACGCGATGCCTTTGCAGCCGTGCACGGAGGCGATCGCCAAGCAATTGCGGTAGCAGGCGCGCAACAGCTGCTCCTCATCATGGTCGCCGCCATGCCAAACCGGTCCGGCTGTGTGAATGACGTACTTGGCCGGCAGATCGAATCCCGGCGTGATCACCGCCTCACCGGTACGGATGGGGGAGAGGCGATTGCATGCGGTCTGCATGCGGTTCGCTCCCGCCGCGCGGAAAATCGCGCCGCATACCCCTCCACCCATCATGAGGTCCGTATTCGCCGCATTGACAATGGCATCCACATGCATGCCGGTGATGTCCTGATGCGTCACGGAAAATGGCATAATCGCTCCTCTCTTACTCGGATACGTGCAACTGTACGTTGCTGACTTGCCTTTTCATGATCATCGAAACCGCCGGCCGACATGTGCGCGAGTCCGGCCTTTGTGCGTGCGAAGCCAGATGATGGTCTTCTGGACTTCGGCTCAAGAGCTAAAGATGGATGCACTTCCAGTCGGACAGAGCGTTGGCGTAAGTGGTTTTCTGCTCAGGGGTTGCGAATGAGGACTCCAGAGAGTATTCCGCGATGGTGGCCAACTCATCCAAGCTCATGCCGGTCCGTGCCATGGCGATGTAATTGTCACCGATATATCCGCCGAAGTAGGCGGGATCATCGGAGTTGAGCGTCACCTTCACACCAGCGTCGAACAGTTGGCGTACCGGAAGATCGGCCACGTCCCGCACCACCTGCAGACGATGGTTTGACAACGGGCACACCGTCAACGCGATTCCATCACGGGCAATTCGTGCCACCAAATCGCCATCGGTGGAGGTGCGAACGCCATGATCGATGCGTTCGACATGCAGGAAGTCCAACGCCTGACGGACATAATCGGCCGGGCCCTCCTCGCCGGCGTGCGCGACGAGATGCAGGCCAAGTCGCGCCGCACGCTCATATACATGACTGAACAGTTCCGGCGGATATCCGACTTCGGCGGAATCCAAACCGATACCGAGCAGGTCCCCGGCCCGTGAAGCCGCGGTATCAAGCAACGCCTCGGCTGAATCGACGGGCATATCCCGGATGATGCACATGATGAGCCCGCCATCGATGCCGAAACGTTCATGACCGATGCGAAGACCCTCAAGCAGGCCATCGAGCACCACGTCAAAATCGAGGCCGTTATTCATGTGTGCCTGAGGATCGAAGAAAATCTCCGCCCGCCGAACGCCATCGGCATTCGCCCGTGCCAGATAGGCGAGCATGAGGTCGGTGAAATCCTGCCTGGTGCGCAGCACGGACATGAGCTGATAGTACAGGTCCAGAAACGACTGAAGATTCTCAAACTCATAGTGTGCCTTGAGATCGTCAAGATCAGCGAACGGCAGGCTGATGTTGTTACGTTCGGCCAGTTTCAGGGCCAGTTCCGGCTCGAGGGTGCCTTCGATATGCAGATGAAGCTCCGCCTTCGGCAGCTTACGCAGTGCCTGTTCGGTGGCCGGGCTGATGTGAGTCATGCGAATCCTTTCATGTGGTGCGATGGCGGTCCGTCGGCTAATCGGAAATGAGCGTGAACTGAAATGGACCGTCGACGATGGAGCCAATGCGCATGCGAGCGCCATATCGGCCTTCATATACGGGAACGTTGCCCGAGCGGAGAGCTTCGTTGAAGCGGATCCATGTGAGATTGGCATGCTCGTCGTCGGTATCTTCGGCAACGAGTTGGGGACGTCCCGTGGCGGGGCTGTGCAAAGAGGTGAGCGGTTGTGGAATGGATAGGATCTCTCCTCGGATTTCCTGCACGGATTGAGGAAGCGAACCTTGCGGTCCGTCGAAGCAACGCAGTGTGAGGACGCGGTTCGCCATCATGTCAATCGTGGGTTCGTCATCGTCGGGTTCGATTTCGACGGTCAACAGTAGGCCAAGACCGATTTGCTGCACGTCGAACGTCGGATCGAGCGTACCGAGGTCGTTCAAAACGGCGATGCTCGCTTCGTTCACGCGTTGCACGGAAATTCTCATTGTTCCAGTATAGGTTGTCGGCAGTGCTTTACACGGACTGTGATCAGCGAATTGTGGTCGCGGGATTGCGGGTTGCGGGGCGGGCCGGACGATGGGGATTCATGGTGCTGCCCTGCTCCTGTTCTTTCGAAGCGTAAAGTAATGTTACTTTCG
>OGYT01001796.1_pt1 | contig 12928 bp, 10 predicted proteins | sample 1576631 | NCBI WGS metagenome assembly OGYT01 (sample SAMEA3541588, study PRJEB24748) | human gut metagenome | biome: human gut; feature: human-associated habitat; material: faeces | place: China | collected 2012
TATCCAGTTTTTTTACTTCTGATTCTTTGTCATTGATTGCCTCTGCAAGTTCTTTTTCGGTATATCCTTCCGGCTCTTCCCAGTCATCTTCATCGTTCCAGTTATCTTCATTCTCAAGTTCATCCAGATAATCCTGAAGACTTTTTCCAACTTCTTCTCCTGAAAAAACATACCAGGACCGGCTTTTATCATAGTCCATAGGCATGGTACTTCCATCGACATCTTTTACATTCGGTGAAATACTGTCATCTGCCACAGGCTCATATTTCTGTACTGTAACTTCTTTTGTGTCACCATTCGACTCAGTACTGTCATCCACCACTTCATCTCCTGTTTCCACACTTTCAAACACCATTTTCCCATCGCTGTCTTTTTTGCAGATAATAAACTTTACATATTTTCCATCCGTATAGGTGCCATCTGATTTTTTCTGCGGCCGCAGCGAATTGTAAAAACTTCCATATGCAAAAACATCTTTATTACAATAATAAATGTAAGGATTCTCTGCTGTCCCATCTGCCGTGTCTTTATTATATGGCTCCGAATCTTCCGTCACATAATTATAAATGCGGTTATCCTTCGCATCCTTTTCCGGCAGTGACTCTATGTAGGCTTTCTTCTGCTCTAATTCCTGCAGCTTTTTATTTATGTACGAGGATGCAGTACTGGCAGTAGAAGGCCGTGTCTTATCCACCGGTTTTGTGTTTTTTAATGACTCTAAAGAATGCTGTGCCTTCGCAAGACTGTTTTCTGTTGTACTGATCTCAAGGTTTTTCCTCTGGATATCGATCTCTGCCTCCGATGTATCATACTGGATCAGCGGATCTCCCTCTTTCACTGTATCGCCTTTTGAAACATAAACCTCCTGCACTTTGTTGGAATCATCTAAATATACTTCCTGGGAAGAATCATTCGTCACAACACCATAGCTTGTTTCAGAGTTCCCATAATATCCATAGTTTAAACTGGAAACAGACTGTACTTCTGCCACCAGATTCTTCTTCTGATACGACTTATAACCATAAATTCCTCCGGTGACTGCACCAACAGTGACGGCAAGTACGACAATGACTGCGATTACTTTTTTTAATTTCATGATGCATCCTCCTTTTCATCGCCCTCAAAAATCTCCCCGTCAATGATTTTCACCATGCGTTTTGCATTGGATGCGATATGCGGATCATGTGTGATCATAACGATCGTAACACCCTCTTCATTGAGTTTCTGGAACAGTTCCATGATCTGCTCTCCTGACTTGGAATCAAGTGCTCCGGTAGGTTCATCCGCAAGTAAGATCTTTGGATTATTGACCATTGCTCTCGCAATCGCAACCCTCTGTTTTTGTCCACCGGAAAGCTGCGTCGGACGAAAGTCCACCCTGTCACCAAGTCCGACACGTTCCAGTGCTTTGATTGCACGCTCCCTGCGCTCCTTTTTTTTCACGCCGGCATAACTAAGCGGCAGTGATACATTTTCCACCGCAGTCTCTCTCGGCATCAGATGAAAACTCTGAAATACAAACCCGATACTGCGCAGTCTTAAATCTGACAGCTGCTTGTCTTTTAACTTTAAGACGTCCTCTCCTGCCAGCTCATAAGTCCCGCTCGTCGGCTTATCCAGACAGCCTATGATATTCATAAGTGTTGTCTTTCCGGAACCGGACGGTCCCATGATCGCAACATACTCTCCCTCTTCCACGGTAAGACAAACATCTTTTAATACCGGAACGACCAGCTTATCCTGCTGATAATCCTTGTAAATATTCTGCAGATTCAGTATCATTCCCCTACCTCCATATCATTGGAATCATCATAGGAATCATCAGAATCCTCATAGTCAGAATCATCGTAATCAGAGTCATCATATTCCGCATCATCCGCAGAATCGTCATAATCAGCTCCGTCGTAGTCTGATCCATCTTCCATATTGCCATTGATATAATTCTGCATGCCATCATCAATCATCATTTCCGTGTCGTACATTCCGTTTTCATACATCATCTCCGTACCGTAATCAAGCATCTCAGTGCCATAATCAAGCATCTCGGTGCCATCCTGATTATAAAGAGGCGAAGAATAATCGACCTCGCTCACATCTGTCACGGTCGTTACACCCTCATAGAGTCCTTCCATCGGCCATGTGATATAATCGTCCAGCGAAAGTCCGGATAAAATCTCATACTCTGCAAGATCTTCATCGTATTCACCAAGTTCTACATAACGTTTTTCCAGACGTTTCTTATCATTTGCCGCCCAGACATAAGCACCGCTGTCATCCTGAACAACATAGTTGGAATACAGCCAGATTCCTTCTTTCTGCTGATCGTCCTGACCTTCGTCAAGTTCAATATATACATGCTGTCCTAACAGCAATCCCTCTGCAGATGGAAGTTCCACATAAAACGGGTACTTTGTTGCAGAGACACTACTGTCTGAAGATGAATCGTCATCACTTTTCTGCACGTTATCTGTATCAATCTTTGAAATCGTTCCATTCCATGTCTGACTTTCATCCACCCTCGAACGTATGATGACCGCCTGTCCATCTGAGATCATCCATACATTCTGCTCATCGATACTTCCTTTTACACGGTATTCACCTGTCTGAAGAATCGTCATAAACGCAGCATTATTGCCATTACTGTCTGTACCGTTCTCGTTGATTTCCTTTACCACGCCGGATTTTTTGCTGACAACAGACGATGCATCGATCTGGTCTTCATATTTTGATATTTCAAGGTTCTTGCTCTCAAGATCAAGTTTATTCTCCTCGATGGAATTTTCCTCCGACTGAATATCTGTCGTCAGTGAAAATTTATCGTCCTCATCTGTCGTTTTATTTAATTCATCGGTCAATGTGGCTATCTTTTTATTGGAACTGTCAATCTCATTCTGGATTCCCTCGAGTTCAAGCTTTGCCTGTTTCACCTGCATCTCAAGTTCGCTGGTATCATAGGTGACAAGTGTCTGCCCCTCTTCTACCTCATCCCCCACTTTTACAAGAATCTCTTTGATGGTACGTGACGAATCCACATTTACCTCATAACTGTCCTGTGACTCCACAACACCATTATACCGGTTGGTGTTTCCTGTATATGTATTCATAATCTTGGAAACTTTTTCAACATACACTTTATCATCCGATTTTCCCGACTGTAAAAACGGAATCTTCTCTGCAACTACATCAAATGCCTCTGTTGCCACATCTATCACATTGTCACGATAATAATAACCGGTTCCTCCAACTGCTCCAATCACTGCAATGGTTACAACCGGGATAATTATTTTTTTCTTTTCCATAGTTCCTCCTTAAATGTCCACTGTCTGCATCCTGCTCATCAGACATCCCGTATTATAGCATTTTTCCTACTTAATATATAGATGAATATTATTAATTCTTTTTTAAATCAAAAAATGTTTTTTTCTCCAAAATGCATGATTTTCAGCTTTCATTATAACTATTTCAAAAAATTTGTTGACAAATCCTGTTTCCCATAGTATGATATCGAATGTATCTGACAGACAGATACAAAACAATTTACATATGCGCGAGTGGCTCAGTTGGTGGAGCACGACCTTGCCAAGGTCGGGGCCGCGGGTTCGAGTCCCGTCTCGCGCTCTTCTCTTAATGATGGGAAACTTTGGTTTACAAGGTTTTCCATTTTTTTTATTGCAATGTAAAAATTAATTACACTTTTTTACTGATCACACAGTGCTTTTTCAAAGCTTTCCTGCGAATTTGTGAGTGGGGTTTCCGTTTAAATTTACTCTGCTTTCACTCTGATCCACACATAACAGACATCCACCAGATGAACGGGCTAAATTTCCATCTTTCAAACCACTTTCACCCATTATTTTCTATTTTCAGCTTCTTCCTCTATCATTTTGGGCGAAACTCCTTCATTTCTGCTGTTTTCACCCTGACTTTTTGATTTTCGTGGGCTATTATAATGAAATCTCATCCTTTTTCACCCATTTTCTTGTATGTTAAATGAATTTCTATTATAAAATGGATGAAATCACCTCTATCTTCTATATATTTCGCCCATATTAAATTTTTATCTCATCCAAGAGCAAATAATAGAATGCGCGCTCCGTGAACATTCTATTATCATGAATAAGAAAAAAGATCCAGTAAAAACTGAATCTTTTTTCAATGCCGGCAATGGGACTTGAACCCATACGATGTTGCCACCGCCAGATTTTGAGTCTGGTGCGTCTGCCATTCCGCCACGCCGGCTTATTCTGTTTTCGAATTGCTCGAACAATAGACATCTTATCATATCATGTAATAAATTGCAAGCAATTTTATTTTAACATTTGCTGATATCATATAAAGAATTTCATACAATGCTATTTTAACATTTGTTGATATCATGCAAAAAATTTCATACAATGGTATTTCCTGATTGTAGCAAAAAAATCCGAAGGTTCACGTTAATCCTTCGGATTTTTTTGATAGTCACTACTCTTCACCAACTCCACTGATTGCAGTTCTCTGTACGCTTTTGACACCGTTCTCCACAGTCGTTGTTTCAAGATAAGTAACGCCATTGATCACAACTGTCTTTGTTGTTGTGGTCTCATCATCGCTGTCTCCACCGCCTCCGGTATTTCCAGCCGCACCGGTTCCAGATGCCTGTGTGGTCTGTCCGGATGTTCCTGTTCCGGATGTCTGTCCTGCGTTTTCTGAGTAACTCTGGGACTGACCAGCTTCTGCTTTTGTTTTCTGGATTTCTTTTAAGATATCATTATAATTTTCACTTGGCATTACTGCATCGGAACTTCCGATCGTCGATACATAACTGTCTGCATCTTTGCCGTCTGCATCCTGTATAGAAACATTCTGTGATGCTGTCTGATTTTTTAATCACTCAGATACTTCTCCACAGTAACTCAAATATTCATCAATTCTCAGTGACACCCCTGCTGTTTTTTCTAAACAATTTCTAAATAAATATTCCGTTGCTTTTATCACAGCCTCAGATTCTGAAATGCCCCAAACACATCGAGTGTCCCATATCCCCACTCTCTGTTTGGATAGGTCCGGTTTTCCGGTTTAGCCGTGCCGCGGATCAGCATATTTTTGATGGAAGTATTCGACATGACTGTATTGTTCTGATCCACGATCGCCCACTGCATGATCTGCGCGCAGGCTCCTGCCGTGATCGCAGCAGCTGCACTTGTTCCCGTAAAGGTGATAAAGTTACCAAGAAGCCCGGGACCATAGACATCCACTGCCGGTGCCACAAAATCCGGTTTGATCTCCCCGGTTATCGTATAACCCCTGCCGGAATCCGCATAGATACTGGTATTTGATGCCTGATAACCGCCCACCGTGATCACCTGCCTTGCCGCACTCGGAGAAGTCAGTGTAATCTCCGGATTGGAACGAAGAAAAAAATTATTTCCATCCGTCAGCTCCCGCAGCGGCAGCCAGAGATGATAGTTTCCCGTCACTGTCAGCTGCGGGAAAATGCGTATCGTCCACAATCCAGGTGTCGGTCGGATAAAACGGAAAAATATGAGCTGGCTTGCCGTCTCTTTTGTATCGATCCGGTAATCCACCGTAATTGTTGTTCCCTCAAAAATAAAATTAAACTGCTCTGACGCTCCACGGCGCACCAGAATCCGTGGAATCTGCTCCCCCGAAGGCGATATTATGGTGACTGCATACAGTTCCGGTGCAGATGCCCACAATTCCACAAAAAAGCCTTTTGTATTTTCCTCCACCGTGATCTCCGCATCCTCATGTTCCATCTCTCCAATGATACGCCCCTGAAAATGATGTCTTGCATTGGCTTCATTTCCAGTTGCAGTCACGACCACACGCTTTCTTCTTCCACAGATATAATTCAGATAAGATGGCAGAAATCCCTCGCTTGCATGACTTCCTGCACTGTTTCCAAGTGCCACACAGATGACAAGCGGACGATTTAAAATATTTGCAACTCCATTTAAATAGGAAACCGCCATCATAATGTCGTTTTCCTGATATGCCGGAACGCCGTCTTTCACAAAAAAGAAATCCCGAAGATACTGTTTTGCCTCCTTTAACTTTACCATGATGATCTCAGACTGCGGCGCCGCCCCGATAAAGTCACCGTTTTCACTCTCACTTCCACATGCCACTCCTGCAAGAAATGTGCCATGTCCGTTCATATCACGCGACGGCACCAAATCATACGGATTTTCCGAAAGCAATGCCGCATTGATCTGTTCTCTTGTATAATCTGCTCCATACAAAATACCAACAGGCGGCGTTCCATCCTGTATGGTCTGATCCCAGATACGGACGATCCGGCTGCTCCCGTCACTGTATCGAAATGCCGGATTTGTATAATCAATACCGGTATCAATAAAACCTATCAATACACCTCTTCCCTTTAAGGCGAGAACGGGCTGGTTCTGCATTTTTAAAATACCGGACACCTCAAGTGCAGTCTGATCCAACAGCCCATAACACTTTGGAATCTCTGAATAAGAATAACTGCCTACACTAAGCGGAGGCAGTCCCTCCCTTGGATAATAAAAAATATCATATCCTTCATCAATTCTCTGGATACACGCCCCTGCGATCGTCTGTTCATTCGTTTCCTCATAAGATACAATAAAATCAAAAAATTCGTCAGAATACACCTGTTCCCTGCAATCCGCCATAAATAAAAAAACTCCGGTCATCTATTCAATTACTAAATAGATGCCGGAATTTTTTATTTTAGAACCACAAATATTATTCTAATTCGAATTTCTGTACAAGTTCATTTAATGTAACTGACTGTGCTGCCAGCTCCTCACTTGTTGCTGAAGTCTCCTCTGCCATAGCAGAGTTATCAGAAACCACCTGTGACATATCCCTGATGCCGTCACGGATCTGGTCGATACTCTTCATCTGGACATCTGCCACCTGTGCTGTCTCCTGAATCATTCCGTTTGCAATACGAACACGCTCTACCGCGTTGTCCAAAGATGCAATGACATCATTTACGATCGTATTTCCCTTTTCAATCTCATCGAGTGATACGTTGATCAGGTTACGTGTCGTATTTACCGCATCGGCACTCTCATCTGCAAGACCGCCGATCTCTCCTGCAACCACTGCAAAGCCTTTGCCCGCCTCACCTGCGCGTGCAGCTTCAATAGATGCATTCAATGATAAAAGATTTGTCTGGCTTGCAATATCTTTAATTGCCTTGATGACACCGACAACCTGTTTCGAGGATTCCTGAATTTTGTCCATTGCCTCACGCATCTGTGCCATCTGCTTCTTGCTGTCTTCCATTTTTTGTTCACCGTTTACCTTATATTTCAAAAGCTGTTCTGACTGATTGCTGATCGCAGTGCTTACACTGTCTGAAATATTCATATCCTGAATCATAGTATCAATCAGATCTGCATTCGGATGATATACAAAAGTTCCATCACTTGTCAACAGCATGGAATATCCATTTGCACCGATCGTATAATTCCCCATCATATTCATGACTGTGTCCAGCCCTACGTCTATTCCAACGACACCGACAACCGTATCTTTCTCGTCAAATACAGGTGTTACCGCACTTAAGATTATTTTTCCTGTACTTGCAGCAACATAGGTCTTTGTCAGCATAGTTTCTCCTGTCTGCGTACAGAGCTGTACCATGTGCGGGTCGTACAGTCATAATCATCGCCGGAAATACCGCCTGCTGATGTAATGGATGCATTACTGTCCAAATCTGCCGTGAATACACCCTGAATATTTTCCGTGTCAAGTCCTGCCACTGCGACAAGCTTCTTTAGTACCGCCGGGTATACCTCATTCTCTGTCCAGCTTTGGTAGTGGTCAGAATTGTCTGCACATCTTCATCCAGGGCAAGCTGTTCCACCATGCGCTCAAACGGTAAAAAATATTTTTCCACCTGAAGAGATATTGCTTCAGAATCCTGCCGCAGCTCTGTGTTGTTGGCTTTGATCAGCAGATTGTAAACCACCACTACTACCAGTACAGCGATCACTGCCATAACCACGATAATGGAGGCACCGATCTTACTCTGGATCTGAAACTGTATGCCCTGTCTGTTTCCTGCTTTCTTATTTCTTTCTTTTTTCTCTTTTCTCTTTTGCTATTTTCACTCCTCCATTTTTTCGATTAGTACTATTGTACCATACTTAATCATAGTGTGAACACTTTTTTACCATATTCTTCAAATTCAAAATGAGGAAAAATCTTTTTCTCAGTCTGTAAAAAAGATCTTTCCCCATTTCAGAATCATTCTTTCATCGTCTCATTCAACAGCAGCAATCTGTGCACAGCCTCGCATGGTAATGAGCGGTCCGCCCTTTTTCTCCACATACTCTTTTGTAATGGTCACCATACCGATATTGTCATCTTTCGGAATCTCATACATGATATCGAGCATAAAATCCTCGATGATCGCACGGAGTGCACGCGCACCGACTTTCTTTTCCTTTGCCTGCTTTGCGATCGCCATCAGTGCGTCATCCTCAAATTCGAGTCTGACTTCATCCATGGCAAGCAGTTTCTGGTACTGTTTTAAGATCGCATTTTTCGGTTCCTTTAAGATGCGCACTAACATATCTTCTGTGAGCGCTTCTAAGGTAAACATGATCGGCAGACGTCCTAAGAACTCCGGTATCATGCCAAATTTGCGCACATCCTCTATGGTCACCTTCTGCAGAATATTTTCATCCTGGTCGTATTTATCCTTAAGCTCGGATTTAAAACCGATCGATGCGGATTTATTGAGGCGTTCCTTAATGATATCCTCTAACTCCGGGAACGCGCCTCCACAGATAAACAGAATATTTTTGGTGTTGACCATTGTCATGGGTACCATGGCATTCTTGCTGCTGGCTCCGACAGGCACTTCTACCTCCGCACCCTCTAACAGTTTTAACATTCCCTGCTGCACGGACTCTCCGCTGACATCACGCTGATTGGTGTTGCGTTTCTTTGCGATTTTGTCGATCTCATCAATAAAGATAATACCGTGTTCCGCGCGCTCAACATCATTGTCCGCTGCTGCAAGCAGTTTGCTGACAACACTCTCGATGTCATCACCGATATACCCTGCCTCTGTCAGGGACGTCGCATCTGTGATGGCAAGCGGCACATCTAAAAGCTTTGCAAGTGTCTTTACCAGATAAGTCTTACCGGAACCGGTCGGTCCAATCATTAACATATTGGACTTTTCAATCTCGATGCCGTCCTTCTCATCGGATGCGATCCTCTTATAGTGATTATAAACAGCGACGGACATGACTTTCTTTGCATGCTCCTGTCCAACTACGTACTCATCCAACGATGCCTTGATTTTATGTGGTGCCGGGATCTTTTTGATATCAAGTACCGGCTCTTTCTTTTCTTTCGGCTTTTTCTTTTTGATTTTCTGGTTATTCGGAATAAATCCCTGCATCCCCTGCAGATCTGAAAGATTGATCATGCTGATATTTGGCATTTTTCCCATATTCATGTTCAGCATATCATCCATGGAAAATCCGGTCTGGTTCATACTGTCAAACGTTTTCTGCATACAGTCCTGACAGATACAGATGTTGTTCGGGATCTTTATCATTTTTCCTGCAATATGCTCCGGTCTGCGGCAGATGTAGCAGATATCCTCATACTCCGGCTCTTTTTCATCCGATGCGTCTGAATTTGTCACTTCCGCCTGCACGGTTTCCTTTTCATTTTCTGACACGTCAGGGGTATCATTGACGCTTTCCTGTCCGTTCATTTCCTCTTTCTGATCTGTGGATACGGTTGTTACATCATCCTCAGTTATTTCTCTATAATCATTATTATTCATCTGAATACGCTCCTGAATTTTTCCATATCTCTGCCCAAAGCAGACTTATTTAAGACATTGTACCGCAAAACATCTGCAATCACAAGAAAATCAGAAAGATTTCATTTTTATTTAAGGATTTTTGACACAAAAAATCCGGGCAGCCCTTTCACCAAAAGGCCATACCCGGAAATTTCTCATCCGTTATTTTGCACTGTTATCCGTTGTGTTACCGTTATTATTATTGTTTCCTGTCGCGTCATCCACGCCGTTTTCCACACCGTCAATAATGTCTTTGCCAGCATCGCCGACGCCATCCACCACATCATCCACAACAGCACCACCGTCTGTGTCTGCACCATTCGCGTTTGTGTTATTTGTATTTGTATTTGTGCCGTTCGTATCCGTGTCATTCACGGTACCATTTGTTCCATTCACATTGGTATCATTCATACCATTTTCGGTATTATTGATACCGTTATTTGTGTTTTCATTGACACGGTTTTCTGTACCGGCTGCCGGATTGTTACCACTGTTATTGGTATTTGTGTTGTTTCTGTTTGTGCCGCATGCGGTCAGTGCGCTAAGAGACAATGTAAGCACCAGGCATGCCGCAAGCATTTTAAACTTTTTCATGGTCATTCTTCTCCTTTACTTTACAAGAAATTATTTGTAACGGTTCAAAAACTCTCTGAACCATCACCTTTTCAAGGATAGTATGACCATCTCTGCTATTTTCTATACCAGCCTAATTCCATGGATAATTCTTCCTGTACTTTTCTGACATCCACAGATAACTCCTCCACCCGTTCTCGCGTCATCCGGCTGGTCGGTCCGGAAATACTGAATGCATATTTTACTTCATTATGATAATCCCTAAGACTTGCAGCAATACACCGTACACCTTCTTCATTTTCCTCATCATCAAGTGCATAACCGTTCTTTTTTGCTTCTTTTAATACACTAAGCATATCATCATAATCCGTGATCGTATGCTCCGTCTTTTTTTCGATGATGCTCTCATTCCAGATCTGTTTCACTTCCGACTCCGGAAGTTCTGCCATGATTGCCTTGCCCACACCGGAACAATACATCGGATGGACCATCCCCACATGGGACACCATGCGGATCGTACCGATTTTCGCTTCTATTTTATAAATATATAAAATATTGTTTCCTTCCCGCTGAACTAAATGCACTGTTTCCCCGCTGATATCAGACAAACGCTCCATATAAGGTTTTGCAACCTGTAAAATATCCATGCGGTCAAGCATTTTTCCTGCCATGCTGACTATTTTATAAGAAAGCATATACTTCTGGGATACCTCGTCCTGTTTTGCATATCCCATATAGACTAAAGACATCAGAAGGCGATGTACCGTGCTTTTGTGAAGTCCTAACGCTGTGCTGATCTCCATCAGTCCCATCTCACCGTGATCGGCCAGCATTTCCATTACCTGAAAAATGCGCTCTGCCGACTGCACCGGATTTTTTGTTTCTTTCTGTTCTGCCATAATTACCTCATATTCTATGTAAGGTATCAGTTATTTTTCCAATACCTGTCTTTTAGGTTTCATAATTCACATTATTGTTTCATTATATGAAACCATATGACATCATAACATGACATTCCAATAAAAGTCAAATTTTTGTTTTTTGCAAAATACAACATTTTCTTTCCCTAAATTATTGACAAGGCATTTTGTAATGTTATAATACTATTGTACCGTTTTACGAAACAATGTTTCATATTATGAAACCATTTTAAGAACCTTAAAATTATTCAAAATAAAGGAGAAGAATTATGAACAAAGTATTAGAAGAGTTTTCCAAAATCGGTATTATCCCGGTTATCGCACTTGACAATGTAGAGGATGCTGCACCTTTAGCAAAAGCATTATGCGACGGTGGTCTCCCATGTGCAGAAGTTACTTTCCGTACAGCAGCTGCTGAGGAATCTATCCGCATCATGTCCGAGCAGTTCCCGGAGATGTTAGTAGGTGCAGGTACTGTTCTTACCACAGAGCAGGTTGACCGCGCTGTAAACGCAGGTGCAAAATTCATCGTAAGCCCTGGTTTAAATCCAAAAGTTGTAAAATACTGTGTTGAAAAAGGAATCCCGGTAACTCCTGGATGCTCTAACCCAAGCGACGTAGAAGTTGCAATCGAGCTTGGTCTTGACGTTGTGAAATTCTTCCCGGCAGAAGCTGCAGGCGGACTTTCCATGATCAAATCCATGGCAGCTCCTTACACAAAGATGAAATTCATGCCGACCGGCGGTATCAACGCAAAGAACTTAACAAGCTACCTTGATTTCAAAAAGATCATCGCATGCGGTGGTTCCTGGATGGTAAACAAAGACATGATCGCTGCAAAAGACTGGGATGGCATTACAGCTTTAACAAAAGAGGCTGTTTCTACCATGTTAGGATTCAAACTGTTACATGTAGGTGTTAACAACGCTTCTGAGGAAGTAGCTGCTGCAGAGTCTGCAAAATTCGCCACCTTACTTGGCGAGAATGTAAAAGTTGGAAACAGCTCCATGTTCGTAGGTTCTTTAATTGAAATGATGAAGAATCCGGGACGCGGAACCAATGGTCATATCTGCATTCAGACCAACTACTTAGACCGCGCGATTTATCATCTTGAAAAACGTGGTTTTGTATTTGACGAATCTTCTTTCAAATACAATGACAAAGGTGAGCTTACTGTTGCTTACTTAAAAGACGAGATCGCAGGTTTCGCTGTTCACTTCAACCAGAAATAATTTAAAAAAATCAGGTCTGCACCGGTCGATGATTTGTGCAGACCTTTTTTTCAATATTAAATAATAAAAAAACAGACACGGGAGGTTTCTTATGGATCAGAATTGTGCATATTGTATGGAGGGCGAATTAGTCGCCCAGTTTGGTATTAAAATCTGTGAACTGCCAAGTTCAAAAGTTTATCTTTTCAAGGAGCAGAGCCACAAAGGCCGTGTGATCGTCGCTCACAAAAAACATGTCAGTGAGATCACTGAACTGACCGCTGAGGAACGCGCCGCTTACATTGAAGATATTAATCATGTGGCAGAAGCACTTCACAAGGCATTTCATCCGCAGAAAGTCAACTACGGTGCTTACGGTGATACCGGCCATCATC
>OGYT01001799.1_pt1 | contig 12910 bp, 12 predicted proteins | sample 1576631 | NCBI WGS metagenome assembly OGYT01 (sample SAMEA3541588, study PRJEB24748) | human gut metagenome | biome: human gut; feature: human-associated habitat; material: faeces | place: China | collected 2012
TCCACTGAATATCCTGACTGCAGGTATTCCTTTCAACGAGGTGACATTCAGCATGTGGAACCGTCCACTCTGGTGCCGGCGGTGGTCATTGAAAGCATGTCGAGTTGGGTGAGCAGATTGTGGAGCCAGACTGATGGCGAGGATGTGCTGAACGCGTTTGCGTATTCTTCCGCTTTCCACCCCATATGCATGGCGATTGTGGAAACGATGCAGCAGATCCCGATTACCGTGCAGGTGGGGATGGCGAGTCTGGCGATGCGACGCAGCTGGTAGCGAGACCAGTTGTATGTGTCGATTCCGACGCGTAGCGGAACGATGGAAAGTACAAGTCCGCTGAGAATGAAGAATAGGGTGACGAATTGGGCGCCTGGCAATAGTTGGCGGAGGGCGCCTCCCGTGTAATGGTATGCGACCACTGCCAGGGCCGCGAGTCCTCTGAGCCCGTCCAAAGCGTATATGCGTGTGTCGGAGTCCTTCTCTTTTTCGTTCACGGGTGTACCCTATCACGTGCGCTGGCTGTCATACATCCGCCTACGTGCGTTTGGCGTGCGTTGTTCGGCGTGCGTTCGACAACAGTGCCATCGTCGAACACGACGCCACATAACTTCCATTCGTCTCTCTTCCCCGCCCGACTGTAGTGTCGGATCATATGGAGATCCGCGAATACGACATGATGACGGACGAGGCGCGCGGCATCCGCACGGCGGCGTTCGTCGTGGAGAAGGATTATCGTCCGGAATTCGACGAATGGGATGAGCCGGGCCGAGCCACGCATCTGCTGGCTTTTGGAAACGGCCGCGCCGTGGCGACATGCCGTCTCTACCCTGATCTCGACCATGCCGATCAACCCGGACGTTGGGTGATTGGTCGTTTGGCCGTGGTCGCCGACGAACGTGGCCATGGTATCGGCAAGACGGTGCTGGCCGAGGCGGAACGTCTCATCCGGAAGGCCGGTGGACATGTTGCCGCCGTACACTCCGAAGATAAGAATTTCGCGATGTATGAACATCTTGGCTACCGCATCACCAGCGAGCTTTTCGACAACGGTACGCATGGTTGGCTGGTCAAGGCATTGAACTGAATCCGGAGGAAGCGGCCATCACCTGCGAAAGCGTCCGACACGCGGTATCAGGTGATGGCCGCATATGGCATAATAGACACTTGGCGGAAAACCTCGGGTTTTATCGCCGTTCCCCCATGGTGTAATGGCAGCACACGGGTCTTTGGAACCCTTTGTCTTGGTTCGAGTCCAGGTGGGGGAGCTACCGAGACGGGTTCTCGCGGAGAAGCGGGAACCCGTGGCCCCGGGTCGGTTAGATCGGCGTCCAGGGAGCCATCACAAACGCGCGAGGCCCAACGGCCCCGTGCGCTTTGCTTTCTTCACCTCCTTCCGGTTGCCTGTCCCAAGGGCGGAGAAGTGGCAGTCCTGAGGTCCGTTCGAAGCAGGACCAGCATGTTCCGTCACGGTTCGAGTTGACGCTTTCCGAGGCAACAACACAACCGTAACGCGAAGCTCTCCAAGCTGCTAGAAATATCGTTCAACGGCAGGATCATGGGCATCACGCCGCACCTCAAGGCAGGTCACGGAAAAAGACAGCGAGGACACGCTGCGAATCTACTACTGCTGGGATCCGATGACGGGGAGATAATCATCGGACATATCGGCGCGCACCTGCTTAACGATACCGGACTGAACACCAAGTTCTGCTAACCAGAAGTAGGATGAAACGGAGAAGGACGGCACAAATGAAAAAACACTGGCGAATCTGTCACACTTCTTCTTATCGGGCATGGCCGACGCGTGCTCCGAAATGATGATGAATCATCGTTATCCTCATTTTCGGATACACGGTTCCCGAGTACAAGGACATGCCGGACCTCAGGCACATATGAGTCTCGAGAAAGCAGTCGCGACGCTTCAGGAGGAAGGCTGGAAGGTATATACGGCCTGCGTGCGTTCAAGAAGCCTGTCTGGGCTGTGAGAAGATCGGTTGCGATGAAGGCTGATTATAACGATTCCAGAGAGTTGACATGGGATGGGCTTGACCGGTCATGAAGGAGGTTGACGACACCCCGTGGAAGGCCCTAGGGTACAAAACACCGAACGAGATATGAAACAAAAGGATTGTCAGGCTAACATCGGAATCGACGGGCACGAAAACAGGTGTTACTTTTATAAAACGAATCTGGATTGGATTGATTCGTCATATGGAATGGGTTATAATGAAAGCGCTAATTCTCAGTAAGGACGGACTCGATAGCCGTCTTGAATGCTAAGCAGTTTTCTGCAGGGGCGGTTTCCGCCCCGTTTTTATTTTTCATGTGAATGCTGCGGTGTCTTTCTGGCGATAGGGATACAATAACCCCTAAGTGCGTGTTGCTGCTGAACAAAGGGGTATTGAGTGTTGTACAGGTGTCGCAGACGTTACAGAATCGGAATTGATGTGGGTCTTATGTCTGTGGGATTGGCCGCAATTGAAGTAGACGAGACAGGCTTTCCTATCAGAATCTTGAACATTCAGAGCGTAATCCATGATGGCGGGATTGACCCGCAGCTGGGCAAGAAGAAGTCGATATCCCGCAAGGCCACTTCCGGCGTCGCCCGAAGGACCCGGCGCATGCGCAGAAGAAAGGCCGTGCGTCTTCGTCAGTTGGATGCGACTCTTGAGAGTTTGGGCTTCCCGATTGTCGAACCGGATTCCTTGGACACTTGGGAGGTTTGGCTCACCCGCGCGAAATTGGCGGGTTCTTATATTCAGGATGACGAAATCCGGAAAGAGGATATCTCTATTGCATTACGGCATATCGCACGGCATAGAGGGTGGAGGAACCCATATTCGAATGTCGAGTCGCTGTTCGTGGACGTCGCGCCTTCGGAACAATACGAGGAGCTTAGAAGAAAGGCCGAGGAAAATCTCGGCACGAGTTTGTCCGGCAACCCGACTTCCGCGGAGATCGTCGAATGCATCTTGAAAAGACAGGTTGGTGAAGTCCAGTTGCGCACCAGAAGCCATAAAGGCGCGAATGGCAATGCGGCGGAAAAAGAAGGACTATTGCCGACGAAGTTGATGCAGAGTGACAACGCCGCGGAAATTCGCAGGATATTCAAGGTCCAGAGGATAGATGATGAGACGGGGAGGAAACTGCTCAGGGCGGTCTTCAAGGCGTGCTCCCCGAAAGGGTCCGTGGAACGGAGGGTAGGCAGGGACGCCTTGGCTCCCGGACTTCCCCGCGCTCTTAAGGCATCGTTGGCGTTCCAGGAGTATCGGATTGCAAACGTCCTCACGAATCTAGTCATTTCAGAAGATGGGACGAAAAGAAAACTGACTATCGCGGAGAAACAGCGTGTCTTTGGTTTTCTTTCTTCCAATGAGACTGATGACATTACGTGGATTGATGTGGCCGAAAAATTGGGATTGGAAAGAAGGCAGATTCAAGGCGTCGGCTGTCTGACCGCCGGTGGTGAAGAAAGAATCTCCTCGACTCCGCCACGTAACGTCACCGCGCTGCGCATCCATTCGGCGAAACCGGTAATAAGGAAAAAGCTCGTTGCATGGTGGAAGGCTGCGTCTCCCACGGTGAGGGAAACCATGGTAGAGCTCCTTTCGAATACGGTCGATATTGACCGCGTCCGCGAAGACATGGACTACTCGTCGGCGGTCGCGTTCATCGATTCCTTGGATGACGAGGAACTGACTGCGCTGGATTCGGTAGATTTCCTGTCGGGACGTGCTGCATATTCACCTCAGACATTGAAGCAGTTGACGGAAAGAATGCTGAATACCGATGACGACCTGCATGAGGCCCGCAAGGAGGTTTTTGGCGTTGACGACAATTGGAAGCCGCCAGTCGATACGATCGGCACTCCGGTGGGGAATCCCGCCGTTGATCGTGTCCTGAAAATCGTGAACAGATATCTGTTGGCATGCCAGAAACGATGGGGAAATCCCCAGAGCGTTCAGATTGAACACGTGAGAGAGAGCTTTTCTTCCATCGCCAAGGCGAAAGAGACGGAAAGGGCTCAGGATGAAAGAGCACGATACCGCAATGATCTGAGGCAAAAGCTTTACGAGCAGGAAGGACTTAATAAGATACGTGAATCTGACATCAGACGTTGGGAATCGGTCCAAAGGCAGAATGGAACGTGCCTGTATTGCGAGTCACCGATAACATTCAAGACCTGTGAAATGGACCATATTGTTCCCAGGAAAGGCGTTGGCTCGACCAATACGCGGGTCAATCTCGCGGCCGTATGCGCGGAATGCAACAAGCTGAAATCCGATACGGCCTTTTCCGTGTGGGCAAGAACGGAGGACGCGGCCCTTCGTAAGGTCAGCCAGCGTGACGCGATCGAAAGGGTCAAGACCTTCATCTTTGACAAGTCTGTGCCGCCAAGAGAGCAACGCGCGTTCAAACAAGCCGTAATCTCAAGACTGAGACAGACCGAATCGGATCCGGCAATAGACAATCGCTCGATTGAATCAGTGGCGTGGATGGCCGATGAGCTGCATCGCCGCATTGAGGCGTATTTCAATCAGGATACCGATACGTCGGGAAATGCTCCAGCCACCCGAGTGTGGGTGTTCCAAGGCCGGGTGACTGCACTGGCCCGTAAAGCCAGCGGGATCGAAGGGCGCATCCATTTCGCCGGCGAGTGGAAAAAGACCCGTCTCGACAGACGACATCATGCGGTCGATGCCGCTGTCATCGCGATGATGAACCATTCCGCCGCACAAACCTTGGTTGAACGTGATTCGCTTCGCCTCTCGCAATGGATAACTAGGGAGCCGGAAACGTGGAAGAGCTATCCTTTCTCAGAAGGTCAAAAGAAAACGCGTTTCAAGGAATGGCTCGACTGCATGAATACGCTTCTGGACCTTCTGAATGACGCACTCGACTCGGACCGTGTTTCCGTCACGCGTTGCCAGAGGATGTCTCTCGGCAATTCCCAGGCGCATGCTGCGACCATCAGAAAAATGAAGCATGTGGAGCTTTCCTCGCCTATGGATGCCGATTTGATACGCAGGGCATCCACGCCCGCATTGTACTGTGCTCTGACGAGATTGCCAGAGTATTCTCCGGAGAAGGGTCTGCCAGAGAACCGTGGTCGTGAGATTGTGCTCAACGGCAGGCATATTCGATCAACTGAGACCATCGATTTCTTCGTAAGTGGTGCTGCCCAGCTAATGGTACGCAACGGATCTGCCGAAATCGGGGATTCGATCCACCATATGAGGATATACCGTTATCGAAAGACCGGGGCGAAATCGCAGAAATACATGTATGGGATGATCCGAGTATTCCAGATTGACCTTCTCCATGCGTCGTCGGAGGATCTTTTCGCGGTCCAGCTTCCGCCTCAATCGGTTTCCGTGAGGTACGGGGACAAGAATGTGGTCCAAGCGATACAAGAGGGGCGTGCGGAGTATCTCGGCTATATCGTCCCTAACGATGAGATCCTGATTAGTTACGAAGGCGTCCAGATGAAAGACAGCGAGAAAATCGGTGCATACGCGAATGATTTCAGTGGTACCGCATCCGAGCTTGCACAGCGACGACATTGGGTGGTTGTCGGATCTGATGTCAGTAAGTTGGCCTTACGTCCCTCTTATCTTTCCGAAGAAGGACTGGAGAACAGCGGATCGGAATCTGACCGGCTTTCAAATCAGACGCGGAAGGTGATCGAAGGCAAAGGATGGGTCGTCGCGGTTAATATACTGGCCAAATACCATCCTGTCGTGATAAGGCGGAATGCGTTGGGTGAGCCAAGGTTCCGGACCGATTCCGGGATGCCTGTCTCGTGGCGCTGGGACAGGTAGGTTCCGATGCAGAGCCAGTGGCGTGTGATTGACTGCACTAATCTTGATGGAACGATTTCATATGAGCGTGGCCGTATGAAAGTGAGAAAGCATGGTGAAAGCGAGTCGGTCTGTGTTCCATTGGCTCAGGTTGCCGTTGTTCTGATTGGACTTCATGTTTGTTGTTCTTCGGCAGTACTCCATGAAATGGCAAAAGCTGGCGTGTCGGTAATGCTTTGTGACTGGAGGGGAATTCCTGATGCCGCATTGCATTCGTGGACCAACGTTCCTTCGGAGGTGGCAGTCCGTCAGATTGCGCAAAGCGAGATGACTTTGCCCAGAAAGAAAAACGCATGGGCGAAAATCGTCAAGGCAAAGATACGGGGACAAGCCTCTTGCCTTGATTCACTCGGGATAGAAGGGGGAGGGACCTTACGTGGTATCGCATCCTCGGTTAGATCCGGAGACACTTCGAATTACGAAGGATACGCGGCAAGAGAATATTGGAAGAGGATATTTATCGGTGATGGCAAACGGTTCAAAAGGATTCCAGGGGATGGAACCGGCAGAAACGCCCAACTTGACTATGCGTATACAATTCTCAGAGGGTTTGCGGTTAAAGCCATTCTTAGTGCCGGATTGATTCCCACGCTGGGTGTGAACCACCACGGCCGGAGCAATTACTTCTGTCTCGCAGACGATTTATTAGAGGTCTATAGACCTGCTATCGACTATTGGGTTGCCCAACTTGAGCCGGAAGATGGTCCACTCGATAAGAATGTCAAAGGATATCTTGCTGATTCCGTCAATCAGCAGTTCGACTCATCTGGCTTGACGATACCAAGTTCAATAAGCAGTTTCGCACAACAATTTGGCTTGTATTGCGAGAAGAAGATCGATGCATTGGAAGTGCCAGAATATCGAGGCCCTTATGAAAAAGGATGAGGACAGTGAAGGCATGTGGTGTCTGGTGATGTTCGATCTGCCGGTAAAAACGAGACGGCAACGACGAGATGCGACAGAGTTCAGAAACATGCTTTTAGACATGGGCTACAGCATGGTGCAGTATTCCGTATATGCAAGATATACGCCGACCCAATCAGGCAATAGATCGACGGTGATCGCAATAAAAGAAAATCTTCCTCCTGATGGTATTGTTCGAATTCTCCATGTCAGCGATCATCAATGGTCGACCGCATTGCGTTTTTCCAGTTCTAAACAGGTGGAGACTAATGAAACGCCGGACTATTTCACACTTTTTTGAACAGAAAAACCTAGTTAAAAGGCGGAAAATGGCCCTTCTTGGCAAGCATACAAGTTTACCAAGAAGGGTAGAAGCTAATTCCCAGTGAGTTCGGCGAGCATGTGGACAGGCTGCCAAGTTTACCAAGAAGGGTAGAAGCTAATTCCCAGTCAGGGCCCGGTGCATCTCGTCCATGATGCAAGTTTACCAAGAAGGGTAGAAGCTAATTCCCAGTAAGCGTGACATCGTTGTGACATCGTGTGACAAGTTTACCAAGAAGGGTAGAAGCTAATTCCCAGTGTCGTGCGTCGTGGAAGTCGAATGGCGACAAGTTTACCAAGAAGGGTAGAAGCTAATTCCCAGTGATCGGCCAACGCAAGGATTCCGCGCTTCAAGTTTACCAAGAAGGGTAGAAGCTAATTCCCAGTTTTTGGGCGTTCGGGAATGATGCTCGCACAAGTTTACCAAGAAGGGTAGAAGCTAATTCCCAGTATGGCGAGCGGCTTGAACGTCACGAAAGCAAGTTTACCAAGAAGGGTAGAAGCTAATTCCCAGTCGGTCTACGAGAATGTTCGCCGCCATGTCAAGTTTACCAAGAAGGGTAGAAGCTAATTCCCAGTCTTCTCCACGAGCTGTTTGATCGGCTGGCAAGTTTACCAAGAAGGGTAGAAGCTAATTCCCAGTACTTGGCGCTTTACGACAACGCCTATTGCAAGTTTACCAAGAAGGGTAGAAGCTAATTCCCAGTGGATTCATCGATGACCGTCGGCCAGATCCAAGTTTACCAAGAAGGGTAGAAGCTAATTCCCAGTTCAAGTCATGCAGTATCCACTCGGTCTCACAAGTTTACCAAGAAGGGTAGAAGCTAATTCCCAGTACATGCCCGGTTTCGCATCCTTCAATTCGCAAGTTTACCAAGAAGGGTAGAAGCTAATTCCCAGTTTTATAGTGGTTTATAAAACTTTATAAACAAGTTTACCAAGAAGGGTAGAAGCTAATTCCCAGTCGTTCAGACGATGGTTGGTTGCGTGTAGCAAGTTTACCAAGAAGGGTAGAAGCTAATTCCCAGTTGGTACGAGGTGGCGCACGAAGCCGTTCCAAGTTTACCAAGAAGGGTAGAAGCTAATTCCCAGTCGCAGGAACTGTATTCGCTTGTGAACCACAAGTTTACCAAGAAGGGTAGAAGCTAATTCCCAGTCCATGCGGGTGCGCTATGCGGCCCGTCACAAGTTTACCAAGAAGGGTAGAAGCTAATTCCCAGTCGAGCCGGTAGGTCTCGTTGCTCCAGATCAAGTTTACCAAGAAGGGTAGAAGCTAATTCCCAGTCGGGATTCCGTTCTTTCTTTTTGCTCCGCAAGTTTACCAAGAAGGGTAGAAGCTAATTCCCAGTTGAAGTTGCAGTCTTCCACGTCTCCGCCCAAGTTTACCAAGAAGGGTAGAAGCTAATTCCCAGTGTTGGTGAACACGAGTGTCCTGTCCGTCCAAGTTTACCAAGAAGGGTAGAAGCTAATTCCCAGTTGACGTGCATGTGGTGGTTTCCGACTTGGCAAGTTTACCAAGAAGGGTAGAAGCTAATTCCCAGTATGAATATGCGTCATCGTTCGGAAGGATGCGAGCACGATGAGGTTCATTCGACGCGAAGTGATATTACGGAAAAGAGGTTTCGGCTCACGATGCATACAGGTTCCGAATGTTTGATCATCGGCGCGCCCAAGCACGGCCATCTTGATTTCACCTATGGCCTGACGCAGGCCGGCAGAGAAGCGTTGATGCTGTCCGATTCCTGCGTGATGAAACTGTTCGACGTTTTCATTGGAGTATTGGACGAAGACGAAGGCTTGGAAAAGTCATGTCGGGGCAGGAAAGGCGTCTGAACAACCTCCGGAAGGTGCGGATAGACAATCCTTAAACAAAAGAAAATCCTGCAACCGCTGTGGAAGCCCTTTGGCTAACAGTCGTCTCGCAGGCACGATCGTCGGCATCTTCAAGGGACTGTTCGGCTGACCCAAGCGGAATATGAAGACGGATGAGTGACTTCAATGGCGACTTCATTGTGAAGTCGCCATGTTTATTGCCGGCCGTTTAACCAACCTTCTTCAGGAAGAATGCGTATCTTCCCAATGTGGATATAGGCTGGTTTTCCCTTGTCTATTTTGATTCAATGACGGACATTTCCTCGCTGAACCAGTCGCAAATGGGTGAGAATGCGTCGAACATGTCACAAGAAACACGGTCGGGGACAATTCGTCCACGAAATCGTCGCGACTCACCGTACGCAAGGAACCTTCGAGATCCAGAGGAACGTTCTGGTGTCCGCCGTGAAAGCAGTAGCTTTCCCTTAATTGCCTTTCCCAGTTTTCGCATGCTTGTACAGCATGTTTTCCGCCGTGATTCGCTTAGCCCCCCTACCGGGCAATTGTCGTTCCCACATCATCTGTTTCGGATTGGTCCGTAGCCGGTGACGTAGGCACGGATCGCAAATCGAGTCCCATCGTCGTCCAAGTCCTTCATCCCGTTGTTCATACGCATCGAATCGAGGATGAAATGCAGGTACTGCGCGTAATGCTTCGGGCATAGCTATAGCTTGCCGTAGCAATCCTGCCTGCCCTGCGGATCGGCGAACATCACATAGTGTTTTGCGGGTTCGTCGCATTCTTCGTACTGGCTGTCGCAGCTTTCGTCCCCGCCGCCGCGGTCATCCTCATCACCGAACGGGATGAATCCGTCGAAGATATCGTCGAATACGTTGAAGTCCGTCGATTCGACAATTTCCGACGTGATTTTGATTGCCGTGGCCGTTCTGGTCTTGGCTTCCACACGTGTCTCCATCAATACGGTCATTGCATTGACTCCTTTCTCCGGACGTTTTCATATGCGTCGGGATTCTTCCTGAGGTTGATGTTGTTGCCGATGACATAGGCAAGTTCCGCCTCGCATTCGTCGATCTCGCGTTGGATGACCCGTTCATCGGACCCGTCGTCGAAGCATTCCGGATGATTTCGCTGCTGGATACGCATACTGATCTCGTCCATGACATACAGGTCGATGCCCATCCCCGACTTCCAGAAGCGGTACAGGAGCAGACTATGCTCGGGCAAAGGAATCACCAGACCAGACGTCCTGTCCCATAAAGCCAATAGGTGCGGGTCACGGGTACCTCTTTCCGGACGGCCTGGATTCCGGAAATCCGCTGGCGGAGCATCCGGCCCGACGAACAGATCATCCCTGCGCGCATCAGCATGCCTCATCACTCCCCAGTAAGCGTTCCGGGCAGTCTCGTCGACGACGATCCGGCCGTCTTCGCCCTGACGGTACGACATGAACAGTTCTGCGGTGATGTCATGGTTGATGGGGCAGTCACTACGTGCCGCATGCATGTCGATGGAGCGAGCGCGATCGTTCCGAGCTGTCCTGCGTTCGTGTCCGTCCAATGGCTTCTCATACAACGACAGTCTGTCTGGCACTCTGCTGCGGCCGGTTTCGGAGAGGCTGCGTAGATCGGCTACGCCGATGACCCGCAGGTCCGCGCCAAGCCAGCCAATCGTGTCTACATCCCTCTGCACGCGGGAGACCGCGGAGCACCGTGTAGTGTCACCAATTCGGATTGCTCCGTCGCCGAAGCTGTCGGTGTTGAAGTTGACGGTTCGCATGATTCCTTCCCGTTGTCGTGTGCGTTCTCGCGGAAATTCCCACCGGACAAATTCCCTACGTTTCTGTTCGCTCACCGCTGTCCGTGCGTGGTTAATCGAGGCGTCGTCAGTTTCTGGCGGACTCTCTGATCTCGTGAAACAAGGTTTCCACCTTTAATCCTCCCTTATGACGCGGAAGCCGGCATTGTCCGGTGGAGAAGACGTGAAGGCAATGGCTCCGAGCGAGCAAAGTCTTGACGGAAATCAATTATGAGTAAAGAGAGGAAAGCGAAACATCATGTTGATGGTTCTAAGAACAATGTTGCTGTACGTGCATTTGCCTTTAACCCTGTGGGGATGGCTGACGCTGGTGGCGTTCACCGTTGGAGGCTTTCGTATCGGAAGGAAACCGTTCATATGCAGCCAGAAATGGTTCGATAACCATCAGGAGCGCTACAACGCAGAGTCGATTGGTGCGGCAGCTGCGATTGTTCTCTGGTTCTGGTTGCATGGCTGTTGTCTTATCAGCGACCTGCAGGATAATTATTGGCTGTATAAGGACACCGAAGATTGGGACGGATCATCCGAAAAGGGCTATCACAAGGCCCTTGCCAGCTTCGGCAGGTCCTATGCGAAGCTAGTGGTCGAGCAAGATAACACACTGCCATGGCAGGTGAAGCTCGCCGAGAAGATCATGTTCATCGTGGCCGTCACGCTGCTTGCCGTGCTATTTCTCGGTTACAGGCGTTTATGCAAGACCAATAAAGAGAATCTCGCCGCATGGAATGCCGACACATTCGAAAGCCGTTTCTCAACTGTGGCGCTTGAGAACGGCGTCGAATGGGCTGCGTCTTATGAAAACAACTATCTTGGCTTCAAGCTCGTAGGCCATGATGCAGAAGGCTCCGCCGACCCTTGGTATATGGCTTTTGAAGATATCAATCTGTATCAGGCCCGTTGCAATGGTAGGCTCAACGGCGTGCCCGGCGGCGGTTTGGAAGCTTCTCGGTTCGACTCCGACGCCATCGCGTCGGGCCGAGCCGGAGAGGAAGCCCTTGCAAGGATCATTGTCGGCAGCGACTTGAAGGTCGTGTCGTTCTGGTCCCTATATGGCAAGGATAGCGAAGGCAATCCAACGGATGCTGATGTCGACTGTGTACTCGTGGGTGTCAACAAGTCGGGCAAGGTACATGTCTGGTTCGTAGACGCGAAGAACTACAAAGGTGGTTCCGATACCAAGTACGTCAATGTTGGACATGATGAAAATGGGCATAATGTGATAACTCGTATCAGCAAATTCAAGCATGCACTCATTTCTGGAAAAGATGGAAAACCCGACCTTGTCACCTCGGAGAACATGGCCAACCAATTCAATAATTGGCGCCATATGCCGGGATTGCTGAGAGCTAATTGTAAATCGTATATCTGCATGGTCCCGACAGGGGAGAACGGTCTTCCAGACGTGGAGAACCTCGTCTGGACTGGCGGCATCAAGTGCGTCACTCCAAAACAACTTGTTGAGGAGATTCAGGCCTGCGATCTTGACGACCCGTCCAAGATTCCAGCAAAGGTGACTGAACTGTTCTATGATTCATTGAAAAAATGACTGTGGCGATCTGATTTCCGGTCCATGGAGAAAATCTTCCCCATGGACCGGAATGGTGTGGGTTTATTAGATGAGTCCGTTCCAAGATGAACTGATTTGCCGACGTCGAAATTCCGGAGGAACAGCGACGATTTATTGGTTTCGTCGTTGATCCACTTGTTATCAATCATTCAAAAGAGATTTTGCATATCCGAAAAGGGTTTCCGTTTTTTCGCGAAGGCCCTTCCTTTGGCGGGTTCCCTCACCCAGATTCGAACCAAGACAAGAGGTTCCAAAGAGCCGTGTGCCGCCATTACACCATGGGGGAACGGCGAAAGCCCAAAGTCCGGCCCCAACGGTTATAATCCTCGAGCAGAAAAACTGTTCTCACGCAAGATTCAAGGGGACCGGCACGCTGTGCGCCCTGCCGTGCAGGCGCAACAGGAGCAGTAGCGCAAACGGTTTTGCCAGAATCTCCGCGGGAGGTTGCGGAGATGTCCGACACGTTGCTGGTCGCACGGCCGAACATCTCTGTTGACGACGTCCGCACCAATCGACAGTCCATCCAGAATATTGTTTTCTTCTCCCAAAGCAGTAAGCAACAACACAGGAATATGTGAAATCTCAATATCACTTTTGATAGCAACACACAATT
>OGYT01001800.1_pt1 | contig 12909 bp, 10 predicted proteins | sample 1576631 | NCBI WGS metagenome assembly OGYT01 (sample SAMEA3541588, study PRJEB24748) | human gut metagenome | biome: human gut; feature: human-associated habitat; material: faeces | place: China | collected 2012
AATTTTCAGGGTTTTACATACTGTTTAATCTTCAATTATCAAGGTTCTTTGTTGTCTTGTTTTCAACAGCTTGATTATTTTATCATAACCTTTTGTGCTTGTCAAGAACTTTTTAAATTATTTTTTGTTGCTCATCAGCAACTCAATCAGTTTATCATGTATCATTGCCTTTGTCAACAACTTTTTTATTTTTCTCAAATTCTTTATTTGAGCCATTGTTTTCACAACGGAACTATAATATAACATTATACCCCGCTATTGTCAAGAGGATTTGTAGATTTTTTTACACAATTTTTCCAGCTCTATACATTGCTGTTTTTTCAAGTATTTATCTTGTTTTTCAGGAAAGGATAAACAGCACATCGTTTTGTAAATAACTGTACTGATCGCGTAGGATGCGGATCCGGGTGTATGGTTTAAAGACACAGGTGCAGTGGGCTGCGCTGAGTTTTTTAGTCCTGCGCAACCAGATTCGCAGACAAGTGTGTAGTACAGTCATTTCGAAAACGATGTACTAACATTAATATAAAATAAATGGTCAGGGAACGTTTAAATAGACACGCTTCCTGGCCATTTATTTTTATTGTAGATTTTATTTCAATCATTTTCATCCTGCACTGTAACTGTACACGGATCAGCTATAAAATCCCCTTTATCAATCCGCCTAACAGCAGGTTCATAAGATTATAACGGTATATCAGAGAAAGCCATATGCTTTTATTTATCTGTTCTTCCAGCATCTGACCCACAGGTGTTTCTGTAAAAAAGCTGAGAACAAAGCCTGCGATCCATAAGATCAGGAAACCTTCAGCCAATCCCACAACACCTCCGGCCATCTGGTTTAAGCCACATAATATGGGAAGTCTTGACAAAAGATCCAGCCATCGTATGACCAGATGGATCGCTACATAACTAACCGCAAATACCAGGACAGATCCCACTGTATTGATCAGCATGTCTGCAAGACAGGTGCTGATATACTCTTCGAAGCGATCCACTCCTAACAGTTTATAAAATTCGCTGTTATTATTTTCCAGTAATACATTTTTTACAGACTGCGGCAGCTTCATTTTTTCAATAGCCATACGCTGTGCTGCCGGTAAAACGCCTGCATCTTCTGCAGGCGGCTCCCATCCGGATACTTCAATAATAAAATCAGCTGCATTTTCCCTTACCGCAGGATTTGCTTTTATAAAATCAGCCACATAGGGCGTTGCTATTTTTACCGTGATGATTGTTAATATCAGTGCTCCTAAGGAAACGCACTGACGCAGCAGGCCCCGGTAATGACCATATAGCATCGTCCCCACTAAAAAAACACCTGCTGCGATGGATAACCAATGTTCTGTCATCATTCTTCACTTGATCCAAATATAAATTTTCTGATTGCAGCTGCCACACCATCCTCATCATTATTGAGAGTAATGGTATCTGCTGCTTCTTTTACTGTATCCAGGGCATTTTCCATGGCTACACCAATACCGGCAGCTTTGATCATAGGAATATCATTTTCCCCATCTCCAAAGGCCATTGTTTCTTCTCTGGAAATACCCAGATGATCTGCAAGCCACAACAGCGCTGATCCCTTATCAGCACCTTTTGCATTTACTTCCAGGTTATTATACATAGAAGAACTGATAGAAAGCTCCGGCATTGCCATTAATTCTTTACGCAGGATTTCCCTTTCTTCCAGATCAGCCATAAAAATATTGATCTTTTCTGCCTGAGCACCTGTAGTTTTTACGTATTCCATTACATCTGGAACTACTTCCCTAGTATCACGGATCAGTTTCTGCATCTGTGGACTGAGACCAAATTCATCCATATGATCAATGGAAGAAGGCTGGGTAATGGCCCTTCCGTCAATGAAAGGATCTGTTGCGGAATGATATTTCTTTGCAATATTCAAAATGCGCTGGACCATTTCATTGGAAAGTCCGCAGGTCCGGATAGCCTTATTGGTTTTCAGATTCGCTATGACCGCCCCATTGGTAGTAATGGCATAGTTTGCCCCTGGAAGCTCCCGGATCATAGGCGGAATACCGCCTACGCCTCTTCCTGTAGCCGGTACGATCTGGATACCTGCCGTCTCACACTGCTTTAAAGCCTCATAATTTCCCTGAGGAACCTTTTTCTCCATGTTTAAAAGGGTTCCATCCAGATCCAGAGCGATCAATTTTATTGTTTTCATAAGAAATGTTCCTCCTTCAGTATCAGGAGTCCTTCTTTATCATATTTTGAAGAGAAAATACCTGTGAGTTTCTTAAAGAAAGATGGATTTTCTGCTCTGTCTGCCGCCTCTTCGATCAGATTTTCTGCCTCTGCTTTTGTGAGTGCAATTCCATCTTCTTCCATGATCTCAATGCGCTCATAGAGAGCCAGCATGCTCTTACCGGAGATGCTGCAATCGATCTTTCCAGCATACTGGCAGGCATATTTTGCAAACTCATCAATATCCATTTCCACTTCTTTTGGCTCTTCTGCCGGATGCTTTGGTTCTTTTACTACCGGCGCCTGTACCATACGTTTCTGAGCCTGTGGATTTGCAGCCTGTTTCTTTTCCGGTTGTGGAGCTGGTTTTACAGCCTGCTTTGTCCCAACAGTTTTTTCAACTGGTTTTTCAGGTGATTTTTGAACCATTTGCGGCTTTACTGCCGGCCTTTCAGAAAGCTGTACCTTCTTTGTGGCTTCTGGGATTTTAGCTGCCGGTGCCTGTGGTTTTACAGCAGCTGCCGGCTTCATTTCTCTTACAGGCTCTGCCGCTTTAACAGGCTGTTTTTCTGCTTTTTTTGCTTTGATACTGTCAGAAGTACCAATGCATTCAAAACGTTTTGCAAGCCCCGGATATACCCGGTGAAGTTCTTCTAAACGCTTTGCAGTATCGATCAGGACAACATTCATTCCTGTCTCATCTCTTGCCATCAGCTGGTTTAATTCCTGAAGAATGGCTTCTGTCATATCACCTGCTTTTTCGATGATCAGGTCCTTTCCTGTCAGTTTATCAGCTAGGGCAAATACACCTCTGCGGTTTAATTTTTCCCCGGAGATCTTTGCAGCCTGGTTTTTTACACCGGTTTCTTTATGTACCTTGCGCAATGCTTCAATAGCCAGTTCCAGCCCTTTTTCAGGAACCTCAGCCTCGATCATCAGATGGTTGGAGCCTGTGTAAACCGGACCTTTGCGGATCTCTCTGATATCTGCAAGAGCTCTTGTCTGTGCCATTTCATCTTCCGGAATATCTTCTTCCATAGCTGTAACAGATAATTTTGACATTTCTCTCGCAAGATTTTCCTGTGCCTGAGCTTCATGGAAACGGGCACGGATATCTTCATCTGCGGCAGCTGTCTCATAAATAGCCTCATCTTCAGAAACCTGTTCTTCTTCCGAAACAGCTTCCCTATCTTCACCAGCTTCCGCTTTTTCTGATGTTGGTTCCTCTTCTGTCACATCATCTTCCTGAATGGTAACTGCAGGTTCCCGTACCGGTTCTTCCGTAAACTCTTCTTCATATTCTTCCGGTTCTTCTTCCTCCGGATATTCCTGCTCATAGCCAGCATCCTGATCCTGTGTTTCTTCTGCATAGACCATCTCATCTTCTGCCTCTTCTTCACGATCCAGCTGACGGCGGTCTGTATTTTCTACAGGCTGAACAAAGGATGTGCCCTGGCGGTATTCCTGCTCTACTGCCTTTAATTTTGCTTCATATTTGTCTTTATTTTCTACCAGATCCATCTGGTACTTATTCAACGGTGCATACTGAAGCTTTAACTCCATAGCCTTATCTACATATTTTCCAAGACCAAACATAAGCATGATCTTATCGCAGGTCATAACGCAAAGCTGCTCCATTCCAGTCTTGTTGTACAATTCTGCCAGCTCATACATCCATTTTTCATCCAGCTCTGCATTGCAATACTGCTCTAAGGTATGGATCAGCTGTTCTGCAGGTGCACCTTTGGCCTTTAAGATCATATATCTTAAAATATACTGACGCGCATCATCTGCAGCCAGGTCGCAGAATTCCTTATAATAGTCCTCCGCCTCTTCTATACTGCCTTCCTTTAATGCCAGCTCTGACAATTTATAAAGCAGGCGTTTTCCAATAGGCGCACGTTCGAAGGCCAGAAGCAGGATATCTTTTGCTTCCTGGAACTCTCCATTTTTCTCATAAATGCCTGCAACCATAGACAAAATATTTACATTGCGGACTCTTCTCCAATCAATGGTATCCGCGATCTTCATAGCTGTCTCATAATCGCTTTTATTGATCAGTTTTTTAATCTGCTCAACTTTAATATTAAACTCGTATTTATCCATCTTTTTTGTATCTCCCTGTGCTTTTCCCCGCAGCTACAGCTCTATTCTGCCTTCCAGTGCTCTTAAAAGGGTTACTTCATCAATATACTCCAGATCTCCGCCAACCGGCACTCCGCTGGCGATCCTGGTGACTTTAATGCCTGTTGGCTTTATCAGCTTGCTGATATACATAGCCGTAGTTTCACCTTCCAGACTGGAATTTGTGGCAATGATCACTTCTTCCACATCTGCCTGAAGGCGGTGCATCAGTTCCTTTAATTTAATATCATTCGGCCCGATCCCTAACATAGGTGAAATAGCACCATGGAGCACATGATATACTCCGTTGTATTTCCCGGTCTTTTCATAGGCCGCCAGATCCCTGGTATTTTCCACTACCATAATAGTCTTATGGTTTCTCTTGTCACTGCTGCAGATAGGACAAAGTTCTTTGTCCGTCAGTGTAAAACATTCTTTGCAGTAGCGTACATTATTTCTGGCACCGGTCATGGCACCAGCCAGTTCCTCTACCTGCTCTTTCGGCATATTAATAATATGAAAGGCAAGGCGCTGAGCAGACTTTGCTCCCACTCCCGGAAGCTTAGATAATTCTTCGATCAATTTGCTGATCTGACTGCTGTAATAATCCATTAGAACGGAAAGCCTCCGCCTAAGGCACCGCCCAGTCCGCCTGTAAGTCTGGACATAGCTTCGCTGTTTGCAGCTTCCATCTGGCGGAATGCTTCATTAGTTGCTGCCACGATCAGATCCTGCAGCATCTCAATATCATCCGGGTCTACTACTTCTTCTGATAACTTAATGGAAACTACCTCTTTTTTACCAGATACAGTTACAGTAACAGCACCGCCGCCTGCTGCTGCTGTGTATTCCTTCTCTTCCAGTTCCTTTGTTGTCTCTTCCATCTGGCGCTGCATACGCTGTGCCTGCTTCATAATATTGTTCATATTTCCCGGCATACCGCCTGGGAATCCGCCACGTTTTGCCATGGTGCGTTCCTCCTCATGATCATTTTGAATTTTTCTTAATTTTTAATCTTCATACGTAATATCCATATGGATCTTATCTTCTAAATCTTCTTTTGTAACGTATATGGTATCTAAGCGCTCTCCACGTCCGGCCAGCCGGGTCTTAAAATAAATGGATTTTCCATAATTATCCTGGACCAGCTGTTCTAACTGGCCTATTACAGTAGGACGCCTTCCCATATCATAGCTCATAGAGTCAAGAAATACAATGGTAAGACAGCCTTCTCCACCAGGTTCTACCACTGTATCCCTGAAGCAGGCTCTTGCACTGCCTCCTGCGCTCCGTATGATCTTCGCCCATTCATTTCTGATAAGATTTAAGTCCTCTAACTGGGCCGGTGGAAGACTGACCTGGTTTGGCGGGACAATGCCTGCTGCTTCAGAAGCATTTCCTGATGGAACACCCGGCGTGCCTGCTGCCTGCACTGGGATAGCTGCCATTTGGGGCTGCGCTCCCTGCATACCTACATTTGCCGGTAACATTCCCACCTGGGGCGGCATACCTGCTTTTGGCATAAATCCACCTGCCTCCAGATCTTCTACAGCTGCCTCTAACTGCTTTAACCGCTGGAGAACAGAATCCATATCCGGCTCCATAGACGGTCTGGTCAGCTTGATCAGGGCAACTTCCACCATAACACGCTTCTGGCTGGCATAACGCAGCTGGTTGGAAAGCTCAGAAAGCACACGGATATAGCGCATCAATGTATTTCCATCTGTTTTTGTGGAATCTTCTTTTAACTGTTTTAAATTTTCTTCTGACATGTCCAAAAGGCCTTCTGCATCATCTGTGCTCTGGACTAGCAGCAGATTTCGCAGATACCAGATAAAATCAGTGACAAACTGGCCTAATTCACGGCCCTGGATCACGATCTCCTCCAACTGTGTAATACAGTCTTTAGTACGTCCTTCGATCACAGCATTGAACATGCTGCTGAACACACCGGAATCTACTGCCCCAAGGACATCCAGTACATTTTCATAAGTCAGAAGTTTTCCATAGTGGAAAGCTACGCACTGGTCCAAAAGGCTTAGGGCATCTCGCAGGGAACCATCTGCTGCCTTGGCAATGTACATAAGGGCCTTATCTTCGGTCTCAATGTGCTCCGCTTCTGTCAGCTGGCGAAGTCTTCCTGCAATGGTCTCCAGGGAAATCCTCTTAAAATCGTATCTTTGGCACCTGGAAAGAATGGTGATTGGGATTTTATGGACTTCAGTCGTTGCCAGTATGAAGATCACATAAGATGGCGGCTCTTCCAGAGTCTTTAATAAAGCATTAAATGCACCAATGGATAACATGTGTACCTCATCGATGATATAGACTCTGTATTTTCCTTCTGTAGGCGGATACTGCACCTGTTCCCTGATATCACGGATATTTTCCACGCCATTATTGGAAGCCGCATCGATCTCCACTACGTTCATGGAGGTGCCTGCTAAAATGGACTTACAGGAGGCACATTCATTACAGGGGCTTCCGTCTACCGGATGCTCACAGTTGACCGCTCTTGCATATATTTTCGCAATACTGGTCTTACCAGTACCTCTTGTCCCGCAAAACAGGTATGCATGGCCAATGCGCTCTGATGTTATCTGGTTTTTTAAGGTCTGGACAATAGGGTCCTGTCCCTTTACATCTTCAAAAGAGACAGGACGCCATTTTCTATATAATGCCGTATACGACATTTTCTTACTCCTTGCTTTTACTGATCACTATTACTCATCACCAAAGCTGATACCGATCCGTTTTGCTTCCCTGATCATGGAGCAGTCCGGATCTACAGTCTTTAATTTTCCGGCCACTTCTGATAATGGCACTTTGGTGATCTCATTATTCTTTACAGCTGCCATATAGCCATATTCTTCATTTATAATAAGCTCTGCCGCTGCAGCGCCCAGTCTGGTTGCCAGCACACGGTCATATGGACACGGCTCTCCTCCCCGCTGCATATGGCCCGGAACGGTGACTCTCACCTCACTGCCTGTAACTTCCTGGATGCGTGCTCCGATCTCGTATGCAACAGATGGATAGACAACGCCGCTTTTCTTCTTTTCTTTTAATTCCTTTTTAGACATGGCAGCATCTTCTTTTGAAATAGCCCCCTCTGCCACTGCAAGAATAGAAAAACGTTTTCCGGCTTTAGTCCGCTTTGTAATGGCATCGCAGACTGCCTGAATATCATAGGGTACCTCTGGAAGAAGGATAATATCCGCACCGCCTGCAAGTCCTGCATATAAGGTAAGCCAGCCAACTTTATGTCCCATAACTTCTACAATAAAAACTCTTCCGTGGGAAGCGGCTGTTGTATGGATACAGTCAATGGCATTGGTTGCCACATCTACTGCGCTCTGGAATCCGAAGGTCATATCTGTTCCCCAAAGGTCATTATCAATGGTCTTTGGAAGAGATACTACATTTAAGCCTTCCTCGCTGAGCATATTGGCAGTCTTCTGGCTTCCGTTTCCGCCTAATACCACCAGACAGCTTAATTTCAGTTTCTTATAGGTATGTTTCATGGCTTCAACCTTATCCAGGCCATTTTCATCCGGAAGGCGCATCTGTTTAAATGGCTGTCGGGATGTTCCCAGAATGGTTCCGCCCTGAGTAAGGATACCGGAAAAATCCGCTGGTTTCATAATCTGATAATCTGCATACATAAGGCCTTTATATCCGTCTTCAAATCCGATGATCTCCACATCATCCAGCATATTGTACAGGGACTTTGCCACACCTCGCATAGTCGCATTTAATGCCTGGCAATCACCGCCGCTTGTTAAGATACCTATTCTTCTCATATCGCATTTCCTCCATAATCAGAAATCTGGATTTTTCGTTGTTGCCCATAAGAATGATTCTATTATACCCATTTTGTAATTATAGCGCAAAGGTTTTCAAGGGGCAAGCGCATTTTCTCATTCAAACCAGCGCATAAATGAACTGCAACGGATAATAATAAATGAACAGAATCTGGATTTTAGCTTGTTTTAGACAGCAAAAAACCCGCAGATAATGGAATGATCTTTCCAAAACCTGCAGGTTTGAATTTATAAGTTAGAGATCCACGCGCCTTGCTTTGTACCGGCATCACAAACGTTACTCATGCAGTTAACTCAGTCCAGGCTGCCTTACGGCACACGAAAGATCCTGCTTAGTGCTGCTGCATTCCTGCCCTGACACGGTTCACAGGTTTCCGTTGCGTAAGACCCAAACGTCAACGCCACTTACACAAGGCAGCTTTGCAATGGTCGGTCCGGGGCAAGGCATCACCTCTGCTGGAGCGGATTGCAGATACAGGGCACCGCTATCTCCCCGGCTGCGTGGAAACTTTATGACAAATTTATGCTTATCCAGTATACCTGTGGGGCGTGTTTTTGTCAAGTTCCAGTTTGCAGTCCACTTATCTCATCCAAGTGATCTGCTTTTTTCATAATACTGTCTGCGCACTGCTTCCGGTACCAGTCTGCCACCGGTGGCCCAGGCAATATGGGCTGCGTGTTCCATTTTATCTTCCAGTCCATGCTCCTTTAAAAACTGTTTTCCCTCTTTGCTGGAACAGATTTTTGCCGGTCCCATAAAGGCAGCACAGGAACTTGGCTCTATAAAGATATCTTCTGTCTCTTTTAATGCGCCCATGAAACGATACAGTTTTTCATCTTCTACTGTAAATTCTCCTGCCAGCATAGGGGCAATGGTCTTTCCTACAAACTTTGACGGTCGTCCTACTGCCAGACCATCTGCCTCTGTTTTTCCGGAAAGTCCAATATCCTGAACGCAGATATCATTATGCAGACCCGTCATAACGCCTAAAAGCATACAGGGCGCCTGTACCGGCTCCTCAAAGAAGCAGTATACATTATCCCCAAATACCTGTTTTAAACCGAAAGTCACACCACCTGGCGCGCCGCCTACTCCGCAGGGAATATATACAAGCAGCGGATGTCCGCTATCTACGGACACACCAGTTTCTTCCAGCTGCTTTTTCAGGCGTTTGGCTGCTACGGAATAACCTAAAAACAGATTTACGGAATTTTCATCATCCACAAAATAGCTCATGGGGTCTTCCTCTGCCAGCTTTCGTCCCCGTTTTACTGCTTCACTGTAATCAGAGGCATATTCTACCACATTAACACCTTTCTGGCGCAGAAGATCCTTTTTCCACTGTTTTGCGTCCATGGACATGTGGACTGTTACATTATATCCAAGTGCCGCACTGATAATGCCAATCGATAGACCTAAATTTCCTGTGGATCCTACGTGAATGGAGTGTCTGCTGAAAAATTCCTTAAACTCCGGAAGCGCAAATTTTTCGTAGCTTTCTCCTTCTTTTAACATTCCTTTTGAAAGAGCCAGGTTTTCTGAATGTTTCAATATTTCGTAAATACCGCCTCTGGCCTTTACGGAACCGGCTACTGCCAGGTCACTGTCCATTTTTAGCAACAGACGACCGGAAAGCTCTGCTTTCCATTTTTCATTCAGCCGCAGTTTCATTTGTGGTATTTCTTTTAACGGGGACTCGATCAATCCTCCTGACACTTCTGTTTCCGGGAACGTTTTTTTAATAAAAGGGGCAAAACGTTCCCATCTGCGCTCTGCATCGTCAATATCTGCCATAGAAAGGGTCTGTCCTTTCATGGCATCTTTCATATCAAGCAGTCCCGGATTGATCCATATTACCTCCTTGGCCTGCTCCATATCTTTTATCAGGGGAAATTTATCTTCTATTTCCCTTATATTTTCCATCATATCTTGTTTTATCCTTTCAGCTGGTCTCCCATTATGTCATTTACATATTTTCTCGTATACTCCAGCAGTTCCTTCTGCCAGGATACTTTGTCATAACCATGGGTGGCTCCAGGAACTACATGGCGGACTGCGCCTGGGACTGTTTTTTCATAATTGGCAGAATTATACACCAGTACATCCTTATCTCCATCTCCCTGGATCAGCCGCAAAGGCTTTTTGAAATTTTTGATCGCTGCCAGCGGGTCGATCTGTGGCGCATCCAGATTTTCAAAAAATTCATGGCATACCAGATCTCCCATAAAATCTACGTCTTCCCCTTTAAGTCCCCGATCAAACAGATCTGCGCCTAACAGATGACGGAAATTCTCATATGGCTCACTGCAGGGACTCCAGAGCAGAATACCATCTAACGGTACTTCATTACACAGTACAGATGTAACAATACCACCCATACTGTAGCCTAATATCATAAATTTCTCTGGCCTGATATTCTCTTTGATCCAATGAAGTACTACTTTTGTATCTTCGATCTCTCCGTAAATCGTGGTGTAATGGCTATCACCTTCACTGTCTCCGGCACCTGCACAATCAAAACGGCAGATGGTATATCCTTCTTCCTGCAGTTCATGGCTGGCATTTACCATAATGCGGTGAGGTGTTATCTTGTTCCCAAAAAATCCATGTTTATAAAGGACCACTTTCTTTCCGCGGACAGAAGGATCTTTGTATTCTAACAGGCACACCATATCTTTTCCACGGCTCTTTAATGTAAACGCTTCGATCATTGTATCTTCCTCCTTTAGCAGCCCATGTTCTCTCGGAATCTTTCTGTGCCTGATTTTGTGAGAAGATTTTTTGTCAGTTGTGTCCAAATTTCTGAGGCGTTGGCGTTGCGTCCGCCTCTGAAATTCGGGTGCAACTGGTGGAAAATCGGCCACAAAAGCAGGTTCAGGAAAAACTCCGAGAGGACATGTCTCAATCTTCTGGCTTTTCTTTTACCGGTCTGCCATCTTCACCTTCATAAATACGGCCCCATCCAACTAAGATAGCAATCAGCATTACAAACCATAAAATGCATGGATAGAAGCAGGTAAATAAGAATGCGTTTGGTGATAATACCTCTACAAAGTCGTAAGTAGTAGACAATGTTTTCATAATTCCTAATAACAGGAGAACGCTTCCACCAAATGGCATGCAAGCGTTAAAGGAGTCGCAGGCTACTGCCAGGAAATTAGCTCTTCTGTATGGATGAAGCTTTGCTTTCTGTCCTACTGCGTTTACTAATGGAGAAGCGCAGATATTTGGAATGGTATTGATAGCGCTGATCAAAACGGAAAATACAGTGCTGAACAGGAAGATGAGCAGTTCTGCGCCTCTGGTGGTCTTAATATTTCTGCTGAGGCGGTCTACTAATTCGCCCATATAACCGCTGGTGATAAGCAGAGAACCCATAGAAACAACTACCATTAACAGGATGCAGACACTGAGCATTCCGGCAACACCGTCCGGGAACGCGCCCATTGCTGTGCCATTTTCAATGCGGAACAGATCTGAAATGCCGAAAAGTCCGCCGCCCAGACCTACAACCAGTGCAATAACAATACCAACTGGAAGTGTTACAAACAGGTTATTTCCTGTAACTGCCATTCCAATAACGATCACCGTAGGGATCAGCATCAGAAGACCTTTTGGATTCTGGTTTTCAGCCAGTAATGTTGCTGCAACTGATGAATCCAGTCCCTGACCGGATTTTGCTCCGCCAAAGATAGCAAACAGGATAACAGAAAGGATGAAAGCAATAATAACATACTTGGAACGGTCTTTTACTGCTCCGCCGATCTCTGCGCATCCTGACTTTTTCGTGTAGGTCTGTCCTGTAGTAGAAACGATGGTGGTATCAGAAACAGGCGCGATATTGTCGCCAAAAAGTCCGCCTGAAATAATAGCACCACCTAAAACTGCAGGATTACATCCCATAAGGATACCTACTGGATACAGGATATAGCTCATTGCTGCCACTGTACCAAAAGCAGCGCCTGTAGCCAGAGCAAAGGTTGCTGAGAATAAAAAGCTTGCTACACAGAAACCTGCGCCTGATAAGTGGAGTTTAACACTCAGCCATACAAGGCCTTCTACCAGGTGACCCGATTTCAGCACAGAACCATAAATACCTACTACCAGCCAGATAAGCACAGCTGTCATTGCCATCTTATCTCCCAGACCTTCCAGTACAATGTCCCAGTATCTTACTTTATCTTTTACCAGGAACATACCTACGATCAGGCCGATCACACCGGAGGCGATCATCATGTTCAGATCTGCCGCATTGATAAATGATAACCCTATTGTAATTACGATAAATACAATAAAAGGTATCAGTGACATTCCATTGCCTCCGTAAAACTCCAGTTTCTTTCCCTCTTCCATACCTTGTGCTCCTTTCTTTTGTTTGAACTTGGTTTGGATTTGTTAATTGCAACTTAATTATATATTAATCTATACTTTACATTTTGTAAAGCGTGTTTATTTATATTTTACATTTTTGTGAATATAACTATATTTTTATGTGCAAATATAACAAAAAGGGGCTGTGAAAAAAGAATAGTCCCCCAAAAAAGAAAGACCAAGAGTTTATAATGAACTCAAGGTCTTTCTTTCTGTTATAATTAACTTGCAATGAAAAAATCTATTCTAACCCAAAACAGGCAGTTTTTCCAATGCTAATTCAAGATTATTTGGACATCTGTGATCCAGTGCTGACTTTTGATAGATTTATGGGAGAAATCGAACTGGAGAAATATCTGAAAAATATTCCTCAACATT
>OGYT01001801.1_pt1 | contig 12905 bp, 7 predicted proteins | sample 1576631 | NCBI WGS metagenome assembly OGYT01 (sample SAMEA3541588, study PRJEB24748) | human gut metagenome | biome: human gut; feature: human-associated habitat; material: faeces | place: China | collected 2012
CTTAAATATATTTCCAGAGAATAAATTTATATTGATTAAATGAATGTATATTTCATATTGATTTTGTTTGTTATTATTTAAGTGGGGTATATAATTAGAGTCCGTTATCAGTACTAAATATTCTAATCATCATGACAGGCGAGGGAGTGTCCGATTATGAATTCAAAAAAGGTTTGTTGCATATGTGTGTTATTCTCGCTGCTTGCAGGATGTGCCTCTGAATCTCCTATTGATGAAAAAAAGAAAAAAGCTCAAGTTACACAAAGTAATATTAATAAAAACACTCCCCCGCAACTGACAGACAAAGATTTATTCGGTAATGAAACCACTCTGGCTGTATCCGAGGAGGATATTCAAGCTGCGCTTGAAGGAGATGAGTTTCGTGTGCCCCTCAGTTCTCCTGTAATACTTGTTCAGTCTGGTAGTCGCGCACCGGAAACCATTATGCAGGAGGAGATGAGAAAATATTATACAGTTGCCACATTTTCTGGCATTCCTGACAGGCAAAAAACTTTAACCTGTAATAAAGACAAAAACAAAGATGAAAGCCTAGATATTGTAGATGCCGAAAATATGAACTGGATGCAGGCATTGCGTTTTGTTGCAGCAAAAGGCCATCAGAAAGCAATTATTGTTTTCCAGGATACGTTGCAGACAGGAAAATATGACTCTGGATTAAAATCAATAGTTTGGACAGATTATAAAAATCAAAAATTGACTGACACGATGTCACTGCGTTATTTGGTTCGATTCACGCTGGTGGATGTGGCTACAGGTGAGTGGGCTACCTGGTCGCCTGTGAATTATGAATCGAAACTGATTTTTCCGCAGATAGGGAATAAAAATTCTGACAGCCTTGATGTGGCAGAACAGCAGATTTCACAACTTAAGCAGAAAACGTACGCAGCAGTGGTTAAAGACCTGGTGAATCGATATCAGTAGTGAGGTTTTATACCAGACGTTTTAGTGGTACTTAGCAGGAAAGAGCATTTTTCTTTTCTGTTTTACACTATGGAACAAGTCTGCTAATTAATTTTACATATATTTTTTAGGAGTAGTAAAAATTTTCCTCAAGTTATTTGTTGTCCTCTCAACATATAAGCTGTAGTTCGAGTTTTCGGTTGAACTGTCAAAAATACATCACATACATCTATAAAACAGCAGGTACGGTTAATTAAGAATTTTTATTCGTGATTAACCGTACTTTGTCATTTTATCCTATAATGTTAAATTGCCTTTTTAAAATATAACAATAATGCAGATGAAAGACTCCCAGGTAACTTAGAAAATCCGTTCACTCCACAGACTGTACGCACTGGTTCCGGCGACGATGTGCTCCCAGTTGATGCTCTCATAGGTAAATGACACAGACTCTTCCGGCTGCCCTGGGCTGTCGTTAATGGTATGGGGAACGGTAAGGCCGATGTTTGAGATCCGGGCATTAGTCAGTTTCAGCTTGTAGTACGGCTCATTAATACCAAAACGGTTGGTGCGATAGAAGACAAAATCACAGGTCAGACATTCATTCTCCGAAATGGCCTTGCCCAGAAGGGGGGAGGATTTGTCCACCGGTTTCGTGATAGTCAGTTCCTGGTGATTGACGTTCTGTGCGCGACTCAGCCCATGGGACAGTGACATCACCATGATCTGATCCTGATGTGCAATCTGGGCCTTGTTACCGATGGACGGCATTGACGAGCATCCGGATGAAATCAGTCCCTGGAGTTCTCCGTTTAGTGTCAGATAGACGGGATTTGCCATTGTTATTCTCCTTAACCTCAATGAGTCGGATGGACAGGTTCGGTTCTGGTATCCGTTGCCATATCCTGTCCGGTATTTTTCAGCAGTAGCCAGCGGCTTAACAGCCCGTCCAGCCGTTCGTTGATCTCTTTTTCCAGCGCCTGTGTGTCCTGCTTCCGTGCGCGTGTCTCCTGGTACTGTGTCAGCAGGTACTCCAGCGGTGTTTCCTGATTCAGTAACCGTTCGGCCTGCCAGGTCACCGTCTTGATATACGAGAGGGTGAAACCCTGTTTCTCCGTCTCCTTTTTCATCATCAGATCCGCAAAGTCCCGCAAATTCTGCCGCGCCTGTTGCCAGCCCTTCATCTGCGGACTGGCTTGCGCCCGGTTTCTCAGCGTGTTGCTCCACATCCTGCTGGCTTCCTGCTGTTGCAGGCTTTCCGGCCAGAGGGTGTCTGCGGTGCGCATCATCTGCATTCCGGTTTCCAGCGGCTGTAGTGGCGGGGCATCCAGAAGCTGTTGCAGGTACTGTTCATATTCTTTCAGTACCGGGGAGGCCAACCAGGCGGTGGCGGCTCCCTGTGCGGTATCCCTGACTTGCGTAAGCTGCCGTTGTATCGGATACGCCTGCCACCACCAGAGTACTGCCGCGATAACGGCAGTACAGGCGGCACCGGCAACAAAACCTTTTACCGTGCTGCCCTGTCTAACGTTGTCGGCGTTATTTGCCACACCGCGCACCTCCACCCGCATTTCCGGCAGGTCGGGCAGGGGAGGCACGGCTTCCGCTGTGGTGGAAGCCGTGCTTTCCGGCGCATAGACCAGCGTCCGGACCGTGGTCTGTGCCGCCGTATCAGTACGGTTTCCGGGCTGCGGCTCAAACCGCTTGCGTGTGTTCTGCACAAAATAAAGCAGGTTTTCCACGCGCGGCTGGCGCTTCAGTTCCACCTGCTGGAGTTTGTCGCAAATAAGCTGTAAAGCCCGTTCCGTGCGGTAGAGCAACGGCAGATCATTTTCGGAAAAGGACACCTGCTGGCGCAGAATATTCCCGGTGCGGGTATTGAACCAGTCCAGCATCTCAGTCCGCGCCGGGCCACCCTGCGGCCAGAATTTATCCCATTCGTGGGTGATCATCGCAGCCAGCAGTTCCGAGCCTTCGCAGAACCCTGCCAGCCCCTGATTACGGGTACGCGCCAGCGTATAGTAGGTGGCGGTATGCAAATCCACCCCGTTGGCCTTAAAAATCGACAGCGCCAGCGATTCCACCAGTTTCCAGTTCAGCTCCGGCTGTGACGGGTGGTTAGCTTTGTTAATTTCTTCGCGGATGGCGCTGAACTCCGGCAGGGCGCGCGGATCGCTGCCGGTAACGATAGTTTGTGTCAGTGCGTAATTGCTCATCACTATCCCCTTAATACAACGTATCCGGTAAACGGAACAGGCTGAACAGACCGCCGGTGAACGGGTTATCTTCGGTATCCACATGCACCCGGTAAACCATTGCGCCGCCGTCCACGTTAAAGCGCACGTTAAAGGTGTCACTGGTCACATTGGTCAACTGGCCCGCGCCGAACAGGCGGAACTGCGCCCACGGTCCACTGAACGCGATACTGTGCGGTGCTCTGCCGCTGGTGCCAATCAGCGTCAGCTTGCTTTCATTGCCTTCACGCATGTTGTTCGGCCAGACCAGATGGGCGGTGTAGTTGCGTCCCTGGCTGTAGTCCACTAACTGGCCGTCCAGGTTAAGTACGCTGCGCCGCTTATTGCCGGAAAGCGATACGGTTTCCACGGCAAACTGTGCGCCCAGCCCGTTCTGCTGGCTGAAGAAGATGTCGCGGATTTTCTGCGCGGTATCCAGTTGCTGCCGGATATCTTCACGGATTAACACTCTGCCGTCGTCGCCAAAGGTCAGATCGTTTTCAAGGAACAGGCGCAGGTTGTTCTTGTAGAAATTGTCCAGAATGCCATCCGGTTTAAAGAAACGTTCAAACGAATCCAGTGAGGCATCCTGTGTGGCGCGCGGATTAAACGGATAGTTATCGGCAAGCTGCTCGTTGAAGGGTTTCACTACATTGTCGCGCCAGTCCACTTCCATGTAACGAACGGCTTCCACCATCACCACATGCCAGGCCTGATCCGCGAGCTTACCTACCCAGCGGTTAAGCGGTGCAGGGAGAGTTTTTGCCATCTGGCGGGTAGCGAAGATTGGATCGCTGCTGTATTGATCCAGACGTAGCTGTACTGCTTTCAGCGCCGATTTCCCCGGCACTGGCGAGTTCTGGATCGCCAGCAGGTAACGGTGCAGCTCGGTCAGTTGCTGGTACACGGCCTGTAGCGTACTCGCCTTGTCCTTTTGCTCCTCCAGTGCGCTGTTTTCCGGTGCGAACTCATGCCCCAGCCGGGATAACAGGCGGTAATCCATCTCATTTATTGCCGCTTCCCTCGCCTTATCATCCAGTTTGCCGGAGAGCGTCAGCGCGTGGGTATTATCGCGCAGCGCCGTCAGCGCACGCTGGAATGGCTGATCGCCGCTGATAATCTGCTCCAGCGCGTCGGTCAGCGCCGACATGGCCTCATAGTCACGGACGTTGAGGTTATCCATTCCGGCACGCCAGGTGGCGGTATAGTCACTGATGTACTGTTCGGTGATATGGCGCTGGATCTCTTCACGGTCGGCCTCGCTGTAGGCGACGCTTTGCGTCAGGTTCAGTACCCACGAATCCAGCGCGGTCAGCTCAACGAGGCCCTCACGCTGTTTGACAAAATAGCTTTGCAGTCCATAGCGGGTGAGGAACTGCGGGATCACCAGTTTTTCATCATTACCGGCGACGAACACGTTGTCGAAGGTGGGACCAACCTGGTCGCGCAAATTCAAATCGGCGGGCAACACGCTTAATGCTTTGGTGCGCAGGGTCTGGTAGACACGCTGGTATATGGGCAGCTTGCTCAGTTCCTGCTGCGCATTAATGACCGGTTTATCATAGGGGGTCCAGCGGCTGACAGCATCGCTGTCACCGCTCTGGCGCTGCGCGTGCCAGTCGGTGTGCTCCAGCGCATAGTCCAGATGCGCCATCAGTTGCGCCTGAATATCGCGCTGGCCGTGAAATTCATTGCTCCAGCGCCGCGCCATGTACTGTTTTACCGCCTCGTTGTTGCGCCCACTTTTGTCTTCCATCATGCGCAGTACGCGCAGCACGGCGAGCTTTTCTTCGCTCTCTGGCGGGGCATTGTTTAGATCCCGGATCAGGCCGTTCATTAACGAGGGGAGATAACGCTGCTCAAGAAGCTGAATGTAGGTTTGCTCCACATACGGCCCTACGCGGACGCCCTGGTACAATCCCATATCCGCCAGAAAACCGCGATCGCGGTAATCGCCATAGGCCAGGGTGGCATCGCGTACCGGATTAAGCAACGACAGTTGCAGATTGCCGAATTCATCCGTTCCTTGCGGTGGTGGTACGTCCATAAAGGCTTTAGCCTGTGCCAGTACGTTAACGCCGGACTGCCAGTTCTGATTGTAATAATGGTGCCAGCTTCCGACCAGCAATGCCGCCAGCGCCGCGCCACAGGCGGAAAAGGCGGTCAGCCTGCGCCGGGAGCTGTTCAGCCAGACGCTGTTTTCACCCGCCAGGTTCGGCTCAGCCAGCAGGACTTCAGGGAAGAGGCGGCGAGTAAAATACGGCGTCGTCTCCACCAGAGGCCAGGTTGCCAGCGAGCTGTTACCCAGCCCGTACTGGCGGGCGGCGGACTGCGTGAAAATATCATCCACCTGGCCACGCTGTAGCGATGATGTGAGCCAGACGCCACGCAGCATTACATCCATGTTCTCACCGTCCAGCAATGCGGCGAGCAGTGCGGTGACGATTTCTCCTGTTCCCTGCATCTGACGGGAGAAGCTGAACACGGCGCTGCGGGGAGCAGCACCGGTTTGTGCGAGCATCAGATCCGACAGCGCCAGGTTCACCTGTTGTACCCACGTCTGCCAGAAAGCCCCCAGTTCGCTGCGCCAGTCGTCACTTTCATGGGCGCGGCGGGTAAACGTGACGCCGAGGATCGCATCGCGGTCTTTTTTATCCAGTGAATGGAACAGCGCGGCAAAGCCGGTCAGCAGATCCAGCCGTGTCAGCACCACGTAAACGGGCAGACGGCAGTGCAGACTCTGGCGGATCTCCTGAAGTTGCTGGCGCAAATTTTGTACCAGTGTCTCACGGCGGGATTTATCCGCCGTCAGCAGATCGGGAAGATCGAGCGTCAGGATCAGGCCGTTGAGCGGCTGGCGCGCGCGCGTTTGCATCAGCCAGCCCAGCCAGTGTTCGCGCAGGCGGCGGTGGAGCAGATCATCCCCGCCGGGCGAGGTCAGTACGCCGTCAACATCGAAAATCACCGCTTGGTTGCCCACTCGCGGTGTGATCAGCGGATGGTATTCCGTACCCCGGATGCTTTCCGGCGTGTAAATAATGTCAGATGGAAAGCCCTCGCGCAGCAGAGCGCTTTTACCGCTACCCGCAGGACCAATGACCATATACCACGGCAACTGCCACAGATAACGGCGGTTATCCAGATGGCGGCGCAGGCGCAGCAGCCAGTGATCCAGATATTGCTGCTGGCGGTGGAGTTCCACGGTCAACGGATCTTTTTCTTCCTCCCGCTGCTGTTTCTGCTGTTTTTCCAGCTTTTGCAGACGCTTCATTACCCGCCAGGTGAGCCAGATCAGAGCGATAAGCCCCCAGACGGCGGTCGCCAGCCAGCGGTTTGTTAGAGGAGCCAGCCAGTGCTGCTCATAGAGCGTCCATTTCGGACCTTGCCACCAGATCCACACCAGCAGAAAAATCCATGCCAGCGCCAGCAGCCAGGCGGCGGATACCCTGAATCGCGGCATCGCTGGCCTGAGAGCAGATCTCAGCGTGCTGAACAGTCGGGATGTCGGAAATCTGAACACGGTAACTCCTTGTTATCTTTTACTGTTCTGCCGTGAATTTTTGTTCCAGTGCTTCCAGCAGGGACGGTTCCCATTCGGACAGCATCATGTGTAATCCTGTTCTGAAGAGTATCCGGTACTGCTGTTGTGCAAGCTGAACCATACCGGCCTCTTCCAGTAACTGCGCGCCGAAAAACTGGCGGTGAAACTGGTGGCGGGGATCACCTTCGGGCAGGTTTTCCAGGTACCGCAGCGCGGCTTCCAGCCCGTTTTCATCGAAGCACGCCCTGGCCGCCTGTAATTCTTCATCGGTCTGTACAACCGGGGCGGTCTGGTTGACTGAGCCGGATGATGCCAGCCACTGTTTCGTCTGTTCGGACACAAACGGAGTGCGGTCGTTAAACAACAGGTTGATCAGTGCGGGCAGGCGGGCCAGAAAACCGGTAACTTCATCACGGATAGCATCCGCCACCTGTTTATAACCGAGGCGCAGCGCGGTCTGTGCTGAGAGGTAATGACCGTCCAGCCAGTACGGGGCCAGCAGCAGGCTTTTTTCCACCTGCTGCCACAGCGCCATGTCGGCATTGTTCAGCCGCGCCAGGTAATCATCCATCATATCGACAGGGAAGGCTGCCAGTGGGGTCCGGCCATCGCTTTCTGCCTGCGGGGTACTGGTGATGGTCTGCCACAGAGCATGGCGGCGCAGTCGGTAACCCTGCGGTGACTCCGGCTGGCGCTCACAGAGAATGGCGGCCACCTTCAGCAGGGTGTCGCGCCATGCTTTATCGTCGTGGCTGTCAACAGTGACCTGCGGGATTGGAGTGGCTGCAACAGGAGGCTGAGCGGCAACCGTGTGCGGTGACATATCCGGTACAGATCCGGCTGTGGCCTGCGGCGCAATGGCGGCGGTTCGTGCAGATGATGGCATTTCAGGCGCTACATCACGAAACGCGCGCTGAAACAGGGCAAATAAATCGTCTGTCGCCTTAGCCAGCTCAGGAGCGTTGTGCGCCTGCCAGCACTGTGCCAGTTTTGCCAGCTCTCCCAGCAAAGCATCGCGCTGTATTGTCGCAGCATTCCCGGCAAAGTCCTGAACGGCAGACTCAAAGCGTTTTATCACCTGGGCGGCAAAGCGTTTTTTGTGGGCCATGTTCTGCGGTGCGGCGCATGTCCAGTAGTGTTCTGTATATTGTGCCAGCATCCTGGAGGCCAGCAGAATATCACCGGCATGTTGCAGGGTACGCAGCAGGTGGGCCAGCAGGCGAAAATCTTTGGTTTTTGAGGCCAGAAGCATCAGGCCCCGGCGCTGAAGTTCCGGGATATCAAGCTGGCTGTGCGCCAGTGAACCGAGCTTGACGATTTCGCTGTCGACAAACTCCCAGTCTGCATTGCCATCATCAAGCGCGGCGGACAGCTTATCTTCCGGCAGGTTTTCCAGCAGGTGTGCAAGCCATACATCGGGATTACGTAAGTCCATTGCCATATTCTTATTCTCCCGCCCAGTGGCAGGCGTCGCGTAGCGGCGCAATAACCCGTGCCAGCCCGTCAATGTTAAAGGTCAGCTTTCCGGCGGCGTTGTCTGTGCCGGTATCCACCGTCAGCGTTTTTGCGCCGAACAGTTGCTTAATTTCATCGATACCGGATAACCCCCGGCTGGACTCCAGCAGGGTGCCGTTCTCGCGCACAAACCAGTGGCTGCGTAATGCCCGGCTGTCGGCATTCAGGGTGACGGCGATATCATGGACATCCAGAGGGTGCATCAGCGCCACCTGCATCCGGGTGATATTGTCCACGCAACTGAACATCAGCACCGGGCGCGGCGGAACATGGCCGATAGCCGGGGTGGTTATCACTACCGTCGGGCGTTCACCCGGCACCTGCGTCACCAGCAGCCCTGTGGTATTGCCCTGGCGGCGTTTTTCCTGCTCTGTGGCGCGGGTCCAGGCTTCGCCCTGGTAACGGGCTTTCACCAGTGCAGCCCCACCAAAGGCTGGCTGCTCTGGCGAAAGAATGCGGTCATAACAGTCAAGCCGCTCCAGCGCCGCAGGCTCCCGCCGACAGGACCGCATGGACTGTAACGTGGCTGCCGCATCCGAAGGTGTCGCTGTTGCAGCGGCTACCGCCACACCGGCCATTGACGATGTTTCTGCGGGCGCGGCACTGGCGGGTAAGCCCGCCATCAGGCCCGCGATAAACCATCCTGTCTGCAGGAAAACGCGCAACCTGCTCATAAAACCGTTTCATCCTCTGTGACGGACTCGTCGTTCAGAACATCTTCCACGTCTGCTGTGAATGCACCGTCTGCCACCGACAGGCGAATCCGGGCAATCGCCGTGTTAGCCGCCATTTTCTGCAACAGCAGCAGCGAGAGCGGCGGCAGCATGTCGCCGTCAATGACCGATTCGAGCATCCTCGCGCCGTTTTCCGCGCGGGTGACGCGGCTCATGATTTCGTCCGTCACTTCCGGTTCAATAATCACGTCCGCACCAAAGCGGCTGCGCAGCACGTTATCCAGGCGGGCCAGTTTCCCGGCAATAATGGTAGCGAGCGTCGCTTTCGACAGCGGCAGGTATGGCACCACTTCCATACGCGCCAGCAGGGCGGGTTTAAAGAAGTCTGCCAGCACCGGATACAGGGCTTCCTGCATGGTTTCCGGGTCATCGGCGTGTTCGACAATCACCTGATAGCCGAGGTTGGAGGTGAGGAAGAAGACGATGTTTTTACAGTCAATCAGGCGGCCCTCGCCGTCCGCCATCTCGCCCTTGTCAAACGCCTGGTAGAACAGGTTGAGCACATCCGGGTGCGCTTTTTCCACTTCATCGAGAAGTACCACCGAGTAGGGTTTCTGGCGGATGGCCTCAGTCAGCACGCCGCCTTCGCCATAGCCGACATAGCCCGGAGGGGAACCAATCAGCCGCGAGACGGTGTGCTTCTCCTGGAACTCGGACATATTGATGGTGGTCAGGTACTGGCGACCGCCGTAGAGCAGCTCTGCCAGTTGCAGGACGGTTTCGGTTTTACCCACGCCACTGGGACCAGCCAGCAGAAACGCGCCAAGCGGGCGTCCCGGACGGCGCAGGTCGGCGCGTGCGGTCAGCAGGTGTTTATGCAGGCTGGCAATCGCCAGGTCCTGGCCTTTGATGGTGTCACCAAGCCACTTCGGCAGGTCGATGATGACCGACATTTCATTCTGCGACAGGCGGTTAAGCGGAACACCAGTCCATTCGGCAATTACCGCCGCAATCTGTTTTTTATCGACATGCGGAGAGACCAGCAACCGATCGTTATGCAGGGCGTCCAGTTCGGCAGTAAGCTGTGCCAGCCGCTGTACCGGGGAAACTGTTTCAGCGGTCTCTTCCGGCTGTACGCTGCCAGCTTCATCAGCCGGTATGGCACCAGTATTATCCTGTTCTGACTCTGGCGGCGTATCCACTACGGCATCTGTGTCCTCTGCAACGCCCAGTAACTGCTGGCGTAGCGTAATAATCTCCTGTACCAGCGCCTGTTGCTGGTGCCAGGCGGCTTCCAGTTCATCCAGCGCCGTCAGTGTTTCATCGTACTGCACCAGCACTTCCGTCATCCGGGCGGTATCGGTACGCAGCCCGATACGCCTTTCGCGCTCAAGCTGGCGGATTTCCGTCTCCTGCTGCTGGCTTAACGTGGCCAGCGCCGAAATCTGTTTCGGCGGCGAAGAAAGGTTGATTGCCACGCGGGCGCAGGCGGTGTCCAGCACATCAATCGCTTTGTCCGGCAACTGACGTCCGGAGAGATAACGCTCGCTCAGTGTTGCTGCGGCTTGTAAGGCCTCATCGTCAATCAGCACACCGTGAGACTGTTCATAGACCGCCGACAGGCCACGCAGAATAATCGTCGCTTCGGCAGCGTTAGGTTCGCTGACCTTAACTAACTGGAAGCGGCGCGATAAGGCAGCGTCTTTTTCGAAGTATTTTTTGTATTCGCTCCAGGTTGTGGCGGCGATGGTTTTCAGTTCGCCACGCGCCAGCGCCGGTTTGAGCAGGTTGGAGATATCCAGCCCGCCCTGCTGGTTGCCCGCGCCAATCAGGGTATGCGCTTCGTCGATAAACAGAATGATCGGCACCGGGGAGGAAATGACCTCCGCCATCAGCCCTTTGAAACGTTTTTCGAATTCGCCCTTCACCGACGCTCCGGCCTGCAATGCGCCCAGGTCAAGGGTCATGATATCGGTGTTTTTCAGCTTGTCCGGCACCTGGCCTGCCACGATGTGCAGCGCCAGCCCTTCAATCAGTGCGCTTTTGCCCACGCCCGCTTCGCCCACTACCACCGGGTTATTTTTACGACGGCGGCAGAGAATGTCGATCATCAAATCGATTTCGTGGTCGCGGCACAGTACCGGATCGAGTTTTCCGTTACGGGCGTCTTCGGTCATATTTTTGGCATAGCGGGCAAGCAGGGTGTCGCCGGTTTCTGTTGCACGGAACGCTTGCCCACCAGCCAGATCCACGGATTCGGCGGATTCTTTTGTCCATGCGGTGAAATCCTGCTGTAACTGGTCACGGTTTATGGCCGTCAGCAGACGGGCAGCAGCGGGTGGAATATAGCGCAGCGGTGAATGCAGCAGAGTAAGCAGCAGGACGCCGCTGCGCAGTTCGCTGTGCTGCATCTGGGCTGAGGCCAGCAGCCATGACTCCTTGAGCCATTCGATCAGCATCGGGGAGAAGCTGGGATAGCCTTCGGCGGAACGTCCGCCGGGATAACTCTCCACGGTCAGCGCCTGGCGTAAATCCTCCGCACTGATGCCTGTGCGTTCGGCAATCACCCTTACGTCGCTGCGCGGGATAACCAGCATCTGCAACAGCATATGGGCAACGGTGATCTCACTGGCCTGCTGGCTCATACACTCCGAGGCAGCCATTTCCAGCGCCTGTTTTGCAAAGGGGTTAAGCCGCTTTACCAGCGTGGCTAAATCAATCTGGATCATAAGATGTCCTTATCGGAGTAATTTATTGAGCTGATGCAGAATATCCTGTGTCTGGCTGTCCAGACGCAGCAGATAAAACAGATAAAATACGGCCAGCACAACAAGACCGCCGCACAGTACATGCCTGATGGTCAGCCGCCGGATTAACTGATAACGCCCGCCCTGTATGTTGTTCTTCTGGTGAAGCAGCGGAAATGGCGCGTCACCGCGCAGTTTGTGCAGGGCATGGTGCAGGCGCTGGTAGATCCGCTCAAATTCATCCTGTTGCTGAATGGCAACCTTGTAGCGCCCGCGAAAGCCCAGCGAAAAGCAGAGGTATAAAAATTCCAGCAGATCCTGGTAACGTACCGGCTCCCGGATCAGGCGTTCGAGCAGGATAAACACTTTCTCGCCGCCCCAGGCTTCGTTATGGAAATGAACCAGTAGCGACTGTTTTATCCATTCGTTTTTGTTGGACCAGCCGTTGCCCAGCGCCGCTTCGTCAATAAACGTGCAGAGAATGTAGCGGAACGAAACAATGACGCCCGGCTCGTAACCCTGCTCCTGGAGTAGTTGTTCCACAGCCTGGACATCGGTTACCACCTGGGCAAACAGATGTTCCGGCATGGCCTGGCTGTTCATGGTGGACAGACGCATCACCATGCCGAGCAACGGCGTGGCGGCGTCAATCATTGGGTTCAGGCTGTTGCCGCGAAGGGCGAGACGGTACTGACGTCCTGATGTTCCGCTCTCCGGCTCCATGGGAAAAACCGACGGTTCACCCATATCGCTGATATCGCTCATTCACTTATCCCCTTATCGCCCAGAGCTGAAGGTTCAGATCGGGGAAGGTGCCGGAGATATGCAGCGCCAGCGCGCCCGCTTTTATCACGTCCTGCCAGGCTGGGGTGCCTTTTTCCAGTTCGAAGTAAACATAACCTTCATGCCAGGGCAACTGACGCGGCGCAGCGGTAAGAGTGTGCAGCGGAATACCCGGCACCTGCACGCTGACCACGCTGCGGATTTTGTCGGTAGCGGCCACTTTTGACTGCTGGATGAACTGGCGTTGTACCTGGTCGTAGGGCATCCTGGCGCGCACTGCCAGTACCAGCTTGCAGGACTGCAACAGTGTGGGATCGCTGATGGTGGCGATCCAGGTCCCCTCTGAAAAGAACAGCGGCAGATTCTGCGCACGCGGCACCAGTACGGTATTGAGTGCGCGCCGCAGTTCCGGGATCACGGTTCTGGTGAAGGTCGGATTTTGTAATATTTAATGAATGTCCCTAGGAAAATACAAATTCCTTCATTGTCC
>OGYT01001807.1_pt1 | contig 12851 bp, 5 predicted proteins | sample 1576631 | NCBI WGS metagenome assembly OGYT01 (sample SAMEA3541588, study PRJEB24748) | human gut metagenome | biome: human gut; feature: human-associated habitat; material: faeces | place: China | collected 2012
ACAATATCGGAAAAATAACCTAAAAAAATTTGTCTGAAAAAGTGTTGACAATCCAGTTTGCATTACATGATATGTGGTGCAGACAGTATTACAATACTGTGACAAGCATATTTGGAAAGTACAGAAAAATTGATGATTGGTCACAGGATGAACTTATGAAAGCCGCTCTATGCGGTGTAAAGTATATGAATTCTGTGATTGAAATTGAGGCTGTAACTCATAGGGTGGATAATACATATCAGACACCGTTTGAAGCAAAGCAAACAGCCTTTAAACTGATAGATGCTTTGTTTGGTATTATTGGTCGTATCAAGCTGAAAAATCTGATTAAGATATTTCCGATAGATAAGGACTATGATGGTGCTAAATGGGAATGCAAGGATTACTTTTTTACGATGGATGTATTGAGAGAAAAAGGACTTGACAATGCGATTGGTCGTGATGGAGTATTTGATTTGCTATGGGATTATGAGAATCGAGAGTTAAGAAAGGTGACAGTTTTCTACATGAGCTGTATGAGTGCAATGTACAAACAGCAGACAGGTGTTGGTATGGCTGAAAAATTCTGTGAAGATAACGGAATTGGCACTTACACGATAGATAAAGAAAATGGTCTGCTTATTGATAATCAGAGTGGAGAAATTGCGAAATTGAGCAATAAGCCCTCATTTATGCAGATTGTGAAGTGATTTTGCAGTTTTTAAAATAGTGACCTTCAATATCTTCCCTATGTAGGCAACATTTTATTTTGAAATATCCAATGAAACCAGTATTTCTTATCAAGAATTTTCAATAGTCGTTACATGAGTTTTCATAGCTTATGTAATGGCTTTTCAAGCGTTATTCACGCAGTATTCAAAAGTAATGATGATAACTGAATATGGAACACGAAAAAATCAAAAAAGTTTCTTCCTAAGTGGAGAATATTATAAATAGAAGGTGTATTTATTTGTAGAGAGTTCAAACATCTCCATTGATAAAAGCACGTTCTGTAACAGGCATAATAAAAATAATTAGTACGATTGGAGAAATTTATATGAAACAGAAAGAGGAAGGATTTGTACCAGTTCAATATAAAATATTGAAATTGAGTTCAAGAATGATAATCAATACACCTAACAGAGAGCATGAAAAGAAAGAAAAGGGTAGTGGAGAGATTGAATTTTATAGTATTCCAGAAATTCCGTTGATTGATTGGCTGACTAAATCATATGGAGATAGCGGACTTGTTACTATTGGTGATAACATTCTTTTTCAAAAAATCAGAGAGGTTGTAAGTCCTGAAACAACCATAGATGAAAATGGGGAAGATATTACACCGAATGAACAACAATATAGAGCATATCTGAAATTAAAAGAGATGCGAAAAGAGATTAAGAAGTTGAAACGAAAAGCAAATGAGCATCCGACAGAGGGTAGGATCAATGCTATCAATGACAAGATAATGGACATGGAGAAGTTTTTATTTTTCCCATATGTTATCAGCGTTGAAACAAATAAGACAGGCTATGACAAGTTTTCAAAAAAAGGATTTTATTACAATGGCAAAAAGTATGTCAGAAGAAGTGCTAGTAGTGGAAATCTGAAACAGAACACAGTTTTATTCATACAGGAAGATATTCTTGATAAGGTGTTGCCGAAAATCAGAGTAGGCTTCCAGCTTGATGTAAAAACATCTGAAATATTACCACCTTCTAAATTTGGAGCATATGAGGGACTTACTACAACAGGCTGTATATTTGTTAGAAAGCCTAGAGTTGTGGTTATTCCCGATTTTGAATATATAACCTTTAAGGATAAGAACAATAAAAATCATTTGGTCTACTTTGTGAAGAAAAATAAGGATGAAGATTCAGATAGTTTCACTTATGACATTGATACAAGACCATTCTTTGAAACAAAGTGGGAAGAAGATGAAAATGGAAATATTATTCATACAGCATATCTCAATTCCTTTGATGGTATGGGATTGATTACACCGACATTCGCGGAGAAATGGGCGAAAGATTTACACATTGACTATATCCCATCTGCCTTTAATGCTAGAAGTATTGGTGTAAAAGGCTTGCTTGTAACATTTCCTATTATGGAATATGCCAGGGCAAAAGGATTTGAAACGATTGTAGATGTCAGATACAAAGGTATGAGTGAGGACGAAATAGAGTATATCCCGATTGAGGATGTGGATGTTATTCTGACAGAATCACAATGGAAATATAAGAAATTGTATAAATCAGATGGTATGGGTTGCAATTTTGACCTTTATAATGGAAATCCAGAAGCATTGTGGGGAGTACAGAGAGTTGCGCCTAAACCAAAAGATGAAAAAGATTGTGTGCGTCAGAATTACCAGCTCACAACGACAAGTAATGTTCGTGAAGATGAAGATATTGACAAGCTGATTGCGCCTACAGAGAAGTATTTAAGATTACTTGCCGAAGGTAAGCCAGAATACATTTTATATGCACTTGCAAAAGATATAAAAGATTTGTCGGACACAGAAGATGAAGAAGATATGGACGATGAAGAATCAGACATTGATTGTGAGGAAGATAATGGGGCAGATAATGAGGATGTAGATGCAGAAGAGGAATTGAAAACTACCACATTGAATAATGCCCTACTGAAAAATCCTGATTTGATAAAAGATAAATATGTGGGCGGTCAAATTCAGAAAATCATCAAAAGTTATTTGAATCGTGCAAAGGCAGGAAAATTATATCCCGATGGGAACAGTAATTATCAGTTTATGATTAGTGATCCATATGCTTTATGTCAATGGGCTTTTAATTGGTACTATTGGATGGATGAAAAAGGGGGTATTTCCGATTCACATAAGCATAGAGCAACACAGGTCACAAGAGATATTGAAGCGAATGGAATTGGTCTTATTCCACCTAATGCAGTATATAGCAAGTATTGGATGAAAAAGAGAGTTGAAAAAATTGATGCTTGCCGTTCTCCAATGACCGATATTGCAGAACATAATATTTTGGATGTTTGCAACAAAGATAACGTGTATAGGCTTGGTATCACACCAGAAATCTATGATGAAATGGAACGATATTATAAGTATATCAATAGCGGAATTATCTACAGTTTACATGATTTATCTACAGTAAAACACAGTGATAGTGATTTTGACAGTGACATGGTTTGTACGTTCAATTCAGAGGTTTATATTAATAATGCGTGGGATGTTTACCCTACGACTTATGAAAAAGGTGTAGACAACATGACACCGAAAAAATATGACATTACAGAAGCCACGGAATCAGATAAACAGGGATTTGGTAATGAGGTCGGTGTATATTCTAATATGAGTACAAGCCTATTTGCAATGATGCCATTATTCCCGGTTGATGAAGAAAAAGCGGAAATCACAGTAGATGAAAATGGAAATAAGGTTGTAAAGCATCCAGAATATCTACACCATACTGATCTGAACTATCCAGAGTATGATTGCAGCGTTGGACAGCTTGAATTATTTAAGAGCATTAAGAAGGATAGATTCTTAATCGGAGAAGAGATTGATTCTACAAAGACAGGTGTGAAACCGAAACTATCACAGGAATTTAAGATTGCTAATTGGAAAGAGCAGAAAGATGAAATCAGAAGATCCACACAGAAAGAAAAAGAAAAGTATGCAGAGAAACTTCAAGAGAGTAACAAGTATATTCCGAACTATTTACCATACTTTTTCATCAATGTTAAGAGTAATTACAAGGATAAGTACACAAAGTATCAGTCCAGAATGAGGGATATTTGCAAGATGTACACCTTTGAATCCATTGATACATTTGTAAAGGATGTAATGCATGGTAAGAGAAAATTAGTAACAGAGGACGAAAAATACTTCTGGAATTATTACAAGGATAACTGCCCTTTACTTCTTACAGACTGCCTTATGAATAAGATTTGTTGGAAACTGGAAATCTTTGAGGAAGAACTTGATAAGACTATGAAGGAAAAATGGAAGAGTGCAGACAGCTATATCCTTATGAGTTATGCAAAGGAAGTAAAGGTCACACCATCCGAAAAGAAGTTTATCAAGTCCACCTATGAAAAGTTTGTGTCGGAACTGATGAAGATTTACAGCAAAAAGAATCACAAGAGTACAGAAGAAAAGACGCAAACTTTTACAGTTAGTAAATTAGATGCCTTGATATTCGACACAAGGAAGGAAGTACTCACAGAATTAAAGGTTGGATTTGCTGAAATCTTTAATATGCTGGTAACTGTATTAAAGGAATATCCAAAGAGCAAGTACACCAGTATCAATAATTTTATCTGGAAGGTTATGGGGGATGATATTTTAGATGTTATTCCTTATAGCAAGAAGAAAATTGATTTTGCTGTACCTTCAGAAGCAAAGAAATATACAGACAATGAGCCGATAACAATTCTTGGAAAAGACATTGTATTCTGGGAAGAAGATAGAAACATTGAGGAGGAAGAAGATGATTAGAAGTAATATACTATGTGCTGATTTTTCAGACGAATATAAATGTAGAAGCATAATGAAAACATTTGATTATGGCAAGGACAACCTTGCTGTAATCCATGATGTTATTGAGAATTACGACAGCTTATCAGAGGAAGAGCAGAAAAAGCAAATACTGCTGCATTTTGCACATATAAAGAGAGCCTTAAATATTACGGATAAACAACTATTGGATAAAATACTTAATGACAAAATCAATGCCAGAGAGTATGAATATATCCGCAAAATACCTACATATAAGCCTCGTACAATAGAGAAGATGATAAAATATGATATTGTCAAAATGACAGGCAAGAAAGATTGGACGATTGATGATATTGAAGAGGTTTTCAAGACCAGAAAAGATGAAATTATGGAGCGACTTTGCTTATACACCAATGAAGAGTATATTGCAGATGAAAAGAACAAGGATAGAAAGAGTAAAAAGATTTTCAAAAATCTATATGAAGTCGATTCTTATGATAAAGACGGAAATCCTAAGAAAAGTGAATCACTGGTAAACTTTATCAGAGAGTATTTGAACGACACAAAACAAGATCGTGATTGTGAGGTATTTTTTAATGACAAACCGATTGTGATATACAAGAGTGAGATTCAGAAGATAAAGGAAATCAGTAAGAAGTATCGCACCAATGATAAAGATGGTCGCAGGATAGTAAGATTAGCTTGTCTATTATTGGCATGGCAGAAAGCGGATCAGAACAGATATTATAATCATAGGGATTATGCGGTGTATATCATGGAACGATTGCTTGAATATAATCCGATTGTTGAAGTTGAGGGCAGAAGTGACAGCAAAGCTATGATTCAAGATTATAAGAAATTACAGGACGATGGATATTTTGAAAAGGTATTGCCGAAAGTGGCAGTTCCTAGAGAGATAGAAGTAAATATGTATTATCGTATGACCTTTTGTGTTGATAGGGATAATGCAGATAATGAAGAAGTGGCACTTGTAATAACTGATTTTGAAAATATATGGGAGCAGATATTTGTAGTGGCATTTGGTGAGTTTGATGTATTGGAACAGCCGAAAGAAAAGGACATAAAAAAAGGTATCATACAATCATATGATACAAGAAGTAAGTCGGGAAAAGTTTTTATTGAGGATAAAGGGCGAGAGTACCCATTCACTTCTAATGGTAAATACAAGGAAGGACAGGAAGTAAACGTATTTATCATTGATAGTAAGAAGAATAAAGTGCAGATTCTGAAAAAGGATAATGAGCGTGTCTATATGAAATATAAGGCGGTTAAAAGATGTTCCTCATGCGGTAGGATGTTTTATGCAAAGCAGATGGGGAATGGTACTGGTAATTGCGATAAGTGTAACAGACGATAGTTCGTGTTAGTTTTCGTAAAATCGAACATATTTTCGCAAGTTAAAGTCCTGCAAATGGCTTAAAATAAGGGTTTTCTTGGAGTGATTATTTTCGCATATATATGGAAAGACATATAAATTGGGCTTGAAGGTGAGTTTGACACCGACAAGTTATGAGTGTACTTCTTCAAAGATACATAAGTCCTCAAACAGCTTGTGTATTTCATAAAAATAGTATCGTATTCAAAACAATAACAAATGATATTGGCACACGAAAAACAGTTTATATGACACCCCATAAAAGGGTAAAGTGGTTCGGTCGTACTAGCTACTTTACCTTTTTATTATGCCAAAATTTTTGTTGACAGAGAAAGGAGTATTATGTGAGTTTACAACAAGAATTAAACGACTACATTAAAAAGAATGGATTGAAGAAATCCTTTGTTGCAGACGAACTAGGTATGAATGGTTCAAAGCTTAGTAATTTCTTGCATGGGAAACTTCTTATGACGGATGAAGTGGAAAACAAGATCAGAAATTATTTAGACCAGAAAAAATAATCCTTCAGATATTTACGCTTCTATGCGTTTATATAATAAATATCAATTCTATTTTTCTATGATAATTCAATCAGAAATTCCAATTATGTGTGAGTGTTTATCTCACAACCTTTTATTTTTTATGCGACAAAATAAGTAAAATAAACCATTTTGATTATATCAGATGGGAAATGGAATTGTCAATAAGAAAAATTCAAAAAGGAGGAAAAAGATTTATGGCAGTAAATGACTTTATTGTAAATCTTGTTGCTGGTCTTAGCAAAACGAAAAGCAAGCAACAGATTAAGTCAGACGCAAAAAGTCTTGTCGATATGTACGTCAAGCTGATTGGAAACCTTGATATGCCAAAGACAAGGAAGGTAATCAAAGCACAGTTGAAGGGATTAAATAATCTTACATTCAACATCACACCGAATGTAAATACAAAAGGTGTACAGTCGGCAACCAAACAGGCAATTAACAACGCACAGAGGGTTGCAAATAATAATAAGGTTCATCTGAACTTTGATACAAGCAAGCAACAGTTAGTGAACCAGATTAAGATTCTGGGAAGGAATAATAATAAACTTTTCAATAATCATGAAATGACCGCTAAATACAATCAGTTGCTTAATGCCGCTAATGTAGCAAAGAGTACAGGAGAACTAAAAACTCTTAGAGGTGAGTTGTCGGCATTTAAGACGGAGCTTGTAGCAACGAATAATGCAGGTATGACTTGGGGAAGTAAATTCAAAGAATCTGTTAAGAGTTATACGAAATTTTTTAGTGGTGCAAGTCTGGTTTATGCCATTTCTAATCAGGTCAGAAATGCAGCAACCGAAGCAAAGACATTAGATGATAGTCTTGTAAATCTTCAGAAAGTAACAGATGAAATTTCTGACAGAGACGCATTATATAAGTATTTTGATAAATCTCTTAGCAAGGCACAGGAACTTAATGTAAAAGTTGGTTCATTGATTGATGCTGTGACAGAGCTCAAAAAACTTGGTTGGGATTTAGACGATGCGGAACTTGGGGCGAAGTGGGCGAACATCTTATCAAACGTTGGAGATGTAGACATTGATACGGCAATCGGTTCAATTAAGACTTCTATTGCTTCATTTGATGAAATTGGTGGTTATGGAAACGACCAGATGGACAAGAAACTTGAAGCCTATACAGACCTCATCAATAATATGTCAAACAAGTACAGTATTGATGCGGAAGGGTTAGCCGAAAGCATTAGATTATCGGCTGGTACATTGACAGAAGCACATATGAGTATTGAACAAGCTGCTACAATGTTTGCTACAGCTAATAAATACTATAATGATCCGTCATACCTCGGTAACACAGCAAAGATCGGTTCATTAAGAATGAGAGCTTCATCTGGTGATACAGATGCTATTGAAGAGTTGCAGGAGATGGGCGAAGAAGTTGACGATTTAGCAACAGCCACAAGTAACTTGCGTGAAAAGCTCATGGCATTAACTGGTGTTGATATTATGGAAGATGAGCATACATTCAAATCTTATTATGACCAGTTATACGAGATTTCACAAGTTATGGATAAGTTGGATGATACCTCACGTGCAAATGTTCTTGAGACTATGTTCGGTAAATCGAGAAGTGCAGCAGGTGCAGCTATTTTATCTGGTATGAAGGAATCTGCATCAGCTTATGAAGATGCAATCAATAGTGCAGGAAGTGCTACAGAAGAGTATCAAACTTGGATGACCAGTGCTGACGCAGCGTGTCAGAGGTTTTCTAACACTCTTACAGAGACATATCAGAGTATTATCAATGGTAATACAGTACGTGACCTTGCCAATTTAGGTTCGGCAGTTTTGGAATTTGCTAATAATTGGGGAATTGTAGAAGGTACGCTAAAAGGTGTAATTGCACTCAATCTTGGTAAGTTTATTGCTACTGGTGGTATGGCACTCATTACAGCTACAAAACAAGTAGAGCAATATGGAAAAGCCTTACAGAAGGCAAGTAATGTTCCGAATGGTAACTTATCTGCTAGATTCCAGGCATTAAAGAGTATTGCACAGGCAACAAGTACATTGACAACAGAACAGTTAAGAAATGTATTAGCCACAAACACACTTACTCAGGCTGACAGAGTGCGTATCTTACAGATGCAAGGTATGACAAAAGAGATGGCATTACAGAAACTTGCTGAAATGAATTTAACGCAAGCGACAAATGCACAGACCGCAGCTAATACAGCTAGTACAGCAAGTACATTTTCGCTTAAAGCGGCTATGACAGGACTTGGTGCGACATTAAAGAGTGTGTTTCTTAGCAATCCAGTAGGAATTGTACTTATGGGTATAAGTCTTGGAGTTAGTGCAGTAACATCCGCAATATCTAAGCATAATCAAAAGTTAGAGGAAGATCGGCAGAAAGCTAAAGAAGCAGCAGACGCAGCCAATACATTAGGTGATGAGATTGCTACATTAGCAAACAAATACATCCAGTTATCGGATGCAGTAAAAACAGACGCAAGTGCAAAAGAAGATTTAATGACTACACAGACAGAGTTATTAAAGAAACTTGGACTTGAAGGAGAAAGCATTGATGATTTGATTGCGAAATATGGTTCTTTATCAAATGCCATTAAACAAGCAAGCATTGATTCATTGAAAAATCAACAGATTGACTTGATTGCTGGTGTAAATGCAGCAAAAGAAGAGTTGATGGATGTTGCAAAAGATAACTTCTGGGGTACTAACAATATTATTAGTGCATCGGGAGAAGAAGCAGTAAAAGCATTTAAAGAGCTTGAAAAAGCTGGTGTAATTGATAGTGGTTCATATGGTACTGGTGGTGGTCAGTTAGTTTTAATTGGCGATGATACAGTTGAGGGAGCATTAGAAAATTACAAAAAACTCGAAGATGCAGTAAACGCATTAAGAGATTCAGAAGCATTCACGTCTGATGAATTATCAGACAATTCACTATTTAATTCTATCTATAGTAGGTATAGTGAGATGAAGGAATCAGTAGAGGCATACAATTCATCTATTGATAACTTAAATGAAAACTTGGCTCAACAGACAATGTTGACAGCGTTACAGGGTAATGAATTACCTAAGACAGAAGAAGACTTTAACAAATTTAAGCAAGAGCTGATTGATACAGCAGTTGCAAGTAAACAATTTATTGGAAACGAAAAGGAGATTACCGATGCGATTAACAATTATCTATCGACAGTTCCTGAGTTTGAAGGCTATTACAGCATTCCTCTGGAGAACGAACTTGATAAAGTAGATGAATTGTTGAATCAAGAGGACTTTTCAAAAACATTTACTGATACGCTTGCACAAGTTCAGGCTTTATCGGATGGTTTAGATCAACTCGATAAAATTTATGCTGATGTTTATAATAAAGAAGATTTCGACTGGTCATCTATCCTTAATAATGATGGATTTAAAGAAGCATTTGGTAACATGACAAATGTCACTGAAGATTATAAAAATGCTTACGATGACTTTATTAAGACTATTAGCAATAATCCAGCCGATTTATCAGCTTGTCAGTCTGCTTTTGATAATCTTGCTACAGCATATATTTATAATTCTGATGCATTGAAAAATGTGACAGAAGAAACAAAAGCGTCTACTATTGCTATGCTTAATCAAATGGGAATTGTAAATGCTGCTGAAGTTGTAAATTATAGACTTGGCGCAAGTGAATCATATGCGGCAGATACAGGAAAAGACTTAGAAAGTGCAACTTTATCAGAAATAACAGCATTTGCAAAAGAAGCTGATATGTCTGATATTACGAAAGCATCATTGGCTGCTTATGTTACAGAAAAAATCCATGCTGCAAGTATTACAATCACTACATCTGCTGATATAAATAATTTAACAGCACTATGTTCACAACTTGGAGTAGCTGGAACAGCACTTGCACAATTTGCAAGATTAAAAGCTATTGCAATGGATACGAGTGGAAAATATACAGATGGGTATAAAGAATATGCTACTACTGCGGCAGACCAGATTTTACAGAACGCAGTGAATGCAGCGCAGACAAAATATACACCTCAATTTGGTGGTGGCTCTGCTACCAAGAAAGCAGTTAACGATGCTGCAAAAGCAGCCAAGGATGCTGCAAAAGATGTAAAAGAAGCTGTTGCAGAAACGTTTGATTTTATCGAAAATGGCATCAATCGTTTTGATAGAGCACTTTCTAAGTTAGAAGACAAAGCAGGTAAAACTTCTTCCTCATTCACTTCTCGCTTAAATGCATATAAAGAGGCTTTAAATGCTACAACATTTGGCATCGAACTTCTTACAGATGATTACAACAAATATATGCAGAAAGCAAATGAAGTCGGTCTTAATGAAGATATTGCTTCTGCTGTACGTGGTGGCGCTTCTAATATCTGGGATTATACTGATGATACAGTAAAACAGCAAATCAAGGACTATCAGAATTGGTATGATAAAGCGCAGGATTGTTTGGATAAAATAGATGAGTTAAAAGATAAACAGCTTGAATTAACTCAAGCAAGTATCGAATTACTTATCACTCAGTATGAAAAGCTTTCTACAAAAGTTGAAAATGCGAATGACCGCATGGAGAAATGGATCTCTTTAAAAGAGTCATGGGGATTTTCTGCAAATACTAAAAATTATAATAGTATGAACAAAAATATCCAAAAGCAGATTGATTATATTAATAAACAAGATGAGCAATTAAAACTGTTACAGAAAACAGTTACAAAAGGTTCTGAAGCTTGGTATGAATATAATGAACGTATTGATTCAAATAAGGCATCTCTGATCGAATTAAAACAGCAAATGCAGGAAAATGCTACTGCCGCCGCTGTGTTGGCAAAAGCGACTGCTGATAAAAAGACAGAAAAATATGATTCACAAGATGAATTATATGATGCTAAAATTGACAATGCTACGTCTGCGAAATCTAAAAATAAACTGATTGACAAAAAGATCTCTAATATCAATAAGACACAGAAGGCTTATAATACTGCTGTTTCTACTGATAACAAAAATCTTAAATCTGCAAAGAAAACAATTAGTAAATTCAAATCTACCAAAGAGAATAAAAAGATCCTTGCTTCTATTAAAAAAGCTGCAAAAGCTGGCAAACGTATTTCACAATCTTTATTGGACAAGGCTTCTAAACTGAATGATAATGGTAGGCTCTACAATGCATGTGTACAGTACAATGCATATTGGGATGCAAAACAATCAGACAAAGCAACTGCTGACCTGTATAAAGAAACAGCAAAACAGGATAAAGCAGATCTTGCGAAAGAAAAATTTGATAATATCTCAAGTGATTACGACAACAAAATTTCTAGCAACGAGCAGAAAAAGACAGCCCTTAATAATAAGATTTCACTCGCACAAGAACATGGCAAACAGATAAGTGCGGCTTATTATAAGTCTCTTATCTCCTCTGAAAAAGGTGAGAAAAACAAACTTATTAAAGAAAGAAAAGATCTTCAAAAGAATCTAAATGATGCTGTTATCAAAGGTTCTATCAAAAAAGGCAGTGATGAATGGTATGAAATGGTTTCTGCAATCAACGAAGTAACAAATGCTATAGACGAATCTACACAGTCTATCGTTGAATATCAGAATGCTCTTCGTCAGTTAAAATGGGATGCTTTTGATAAATCTATGGAAACTGTAAAACGTATCAACAGTGAAAATGATTATTATATTGATCTTATGAGCCATAAAGATATGACGGATAAAGACACTGGTAACTTTACAAAATATGGCACAGCTACTATTGGTCTGCATAAAACAAATTATGATAATTATCTTGCACAGGCAGATGAGTATCAACGTGAATATAACAAGATTATGAGACAGATAGAAAAGGGTGAATTATCCCTGTCTGACGAAAATGTTGTTCAACGTCTGCGTGATTTACAGGATGCTCATAGAGATGCGAAGAAATCTGCTGAAGATGAATTGCAGTCAATTCAGGATTTGGTAAAACAGGGTTACGAAGCTCAAACTGATGCATTGAGCGAGTTGATTGATAAATACAAGAAACTGAAAGACTCCGAACTTGAAGCCTATAAATATCAAAAGGAAATTGCTGAAAAAACAAAGACTATTGCTTCTTTACAGAAACAGTTAACTGCTTACAATGGTAATGATTCTGAGGAATCTCGTGCACAAATTCAGAAACTAAAAGTACAGCTTGAAGAAGCTAAAAGCGATTTAAAAGATACACAGTACGAAAAATTCATTTCCGATACTGAGGATATGCTTGATGATTTAATGACTGATTATCAGAAGTTTATTGATGAAAAGCTCAATGATACAAATACTATTCTTGATGAGATTAAAACTCTTCTTGGCAGTGATATTATTGAAACAATTAAGGGATTAGATTCTAATCTTACAAATGATACAAAAGATCAAATTGGTTCTAGTATAGCTGTCAGTAATTAACTCGACTTTTTGACCGGCAACGTATCAACCAC
>OGYT01001828.1_pt1 | contig 12691 bp, 10 predicted proteins | sample 1576631 | NCBI WGS metagenome assembly OGYT01 (sample SAMEA3541588, study PRJEB24748) | human gut metagenome | biome: human gut; feature: human-associated habitat; material: faeces | place: China | collected 2012
TAAACATATGCGAGTGGGTAAAGATGGCAAGGAATTCCCTTGCTATAAATTTCGTTCTATGTGTGTAGATGCCAAAGAAAAATTAGAAGAATTATTGCAAAATGATCCCGAGGCAAGAGCTGAATGGGAACGAGACTTTAAATTAAAAAATGATCCTAGAATTACTAAATCTGGAGCTTTTTTGCGTAAGACTAGCCTTGATGAATTGCCACAGATTTTTAATGTACTAAAAGGCGAGATGAGTTTAGTAGGTCCAAGACCTATAATTAAAGATGAAATGAAGCGTTATGGTAATTATATTGATGATTATTTGATGGTAAAACCGGGTATTACAGGAATGTGGCAATGTAGTGGTCGTAATGATATAGATTATACAGAGCGTGTGCATATGGACAGTTGGTATGTGCGAAATTGGTCTGTATGGCTTGATATTATGTTATTATGGAGAACTTTTAAAGCAGTATTTGCAAAAAAAGGAGCTTATTGATCAATGAAAATTATTATTTTAGCAGGCGGTGGAGGTACTAGATTATTTCCTTTATCTAGAGATTGTTATCCCAAACAATTTTTGCATGTAATCGGAGATAAATCTTTACTTGCGCAAACCATAGAGAGATTCTTAGGTTTAGTAGAAGCAAAAGATATTATTATAGTAACTAATGAACGCTATATTTTTCATGTGCAAGCAGAATTAAAGACTATAAATGCACAAGAAGCACATATTATCACTGAACCTATGGGAAAAAATACAGCTCCTGCTATTGCTTTAGCACAGAGTTATTGTCAAGATATATTGCAATGTGGTGATGATGAGATATTATTTGTTAGTCCATCAGATCATCTAATTAAACCAATAGATGCTTTTCAAGATTTAATAAAAAATGCTCAAGATGTAGCTAAAGATAATATAATTACTTTAGGAATTAAACCTACCAAACCAGAGATTGGTTATGGTTATATTGAAGCAGAGAAAAATAATAACTTAGCAAAAAAAGTTATTTCTTTTAAAGAAAAACCAGATTTAGTTACAGCTAAAGAATATATCGCTTCTGGTAATTATTATTGGAATGGCGGTATGTTTATGTTTAGCATAGCTACTATGCAGGCTGAACTCATTAAATATATGCCAGCAATAATAGATATTACCCAAAATGGTTATCAGTATATAGTAGATAATTTTGTAAATATGCCAGATATATCTATTGACTATGCAGTAGCAGAAAAATCACAAAAAATGATGATGATACCAATGGAAAATATTTATTGGAATGATATCGGTAGTTTTGACGCTATTGCAGAAGTACTTTCTGATAAGGATAAAAACGTATTTAAAGGTGATATTTTAGCGGAAAATTGTACAGATAGCATGATTATCGGTGATAATCGTCTAATAGCTGGTATTGATTTAGAAAATTTAATGATTATTGATACTCCAGATGCATTGCTTGTAGCCAAAAAAGGTGAAAGTCAAAAAGTAAAAAATATAGTGAATAAACTTAAGCAGGCAAAACGTAAGGAAGCAAAAGAAAATGTCACTATGTATCGCTCATGGGGAAAATATACTTTACTTACTGAAAGTGAAGGTTATAGAGTGCGTAAGATAGAGATGGATCCTGGGGCTTCGCTTACTATGCAGATGCATTATCATCGCAGTGAGCACTGGACAGTTATTTCTGGTACAGGTAAAACTATTATCAATGATAGAGAAAGTATTTTTACAGAAAATCAAAGTACTTATATTCCTATGGGAGTAAAACATAAATTATCTAATCCAGGGAAAATACCTTTGATTATTATAGAGGTACAATCTGGTAAATATATTAATGAAGATGATATTGTAGTTTTTGAATAAATGAGGTAAATAGTATGAAAATTCTTCATGTAGGTGAATATGTTAATGGTGGTGTAGCTACTTATATACGAACATTGGTTGATGGATTACAAGACTATCATGATATAGAAAATTATCTTGTGATGAGTGAATATAAATCACAAAAAGAATGGGGGAATGTTCCGAAGAAAATATTTTATTATAAATATAAAAGAAATATAGCTAATATTTTTTCAGCTATAAAACAAATACATGAAGTTATAGAAAAAGTAAATCCTGATATAATACATGTTCATAGTACATGGGCTGGTTTATTTGTTAGATTACCTTATTTAATAAAAAGAAAAAAGTGTAAAATTATTTATACAGCACATGGTTGGTCGTTTATAATGGATGTTTCTAAAGAAAAAAAGTTTTTATATGCTATTATTGAAAGAATTTTATCTATAGTAACTGATAAAATAATAAATATATCTAAATTTGAAGAAAGAGAAGCACTTAATTATGGATTAGATAAGAAGAAAATGATAGTAATTTATAATGGAGTGAAAGATAAAAATTATAATATAGAATATAATTTGGATGAGAATAATAATAAAATAAAATTATTATTTGTAGGTAGATTAGACAAAACGAAAGGTATAGATATACTATTAAATATTTATAATAAATATAAGTTTAAAAATTTACATTTATATATAATAGGGGAAAGTGTACTAGATAATATTGAAATAAAATTTAATGATAATACTACATATTTGGGGTGGATTGATAATAAAGATATAGATAAATACTATAAAATGTGTGACGTTGTAATAATGCCATCAAGATGGGATGGATTTGGTTTAGTAGCTGTAGAGGCAATGAGAAATTCAAAACCAGTAATTGTTAGTAATAGAGGGGCATTGCCAGAATTAATAAAAAATGGAATAAATGGATATATATTTGATTTAGATAATGAGAATTCATTAAGAAATATATTGTTAAATTTAGATAGAAGTTTTTTAAAAAAAATGGGAATGGAAGGTAGAAATATATATTTAGAAAATTATATAGATAGAATATTTGTAAAAAATATTTATAATCTGTATAAAAATATATAAATAAAAGATTTTATGTGTAAAATATCAGTAATAATGGGAATATATAATATGGCTAACAAAAAAGAAATAATGAGGTTAGCAATAGAATCAATTCTTGCTCAAACATATAAAAATTTTGAATTTATTATTTGTGATGATGGTTCTAGTGATAGAACATATGATTTATTAAAAGAGTTTAGTAAAAAAGATAAAAGGATTATTTTATTAAAGAATGATAAAAATAGAGGATTAGCATATTCATTAAATAATTGTTTAAAATTTGCTAGAGGAAAATATATTGCACGAATGGATGCAGATGATATTTCTATGCCAAATAGATTAGAAAAACAATTAAGATTTTTAGAAAAAAATTTTGAATATGCATTGGTCGGATCTAATTTATTATATATAAATAATAAGGGTATTTGGGGAAAGCGAATTTTACCAGAATATCCTAATAAAAAATCTTTTTTATTTACATCGCCATTTGCGCATCCAACAATTTTAATAAGAAAAGATGTTTTAAATTCATTAAATGGATATAAAGTAGAAAAAATAACGAGACGATTAGAAGATTATGATTTATTTATGCGATTATATACAAATGATTATAAAGGATATAATATGCAGGAATTTTTATATCAATTTAGAGAAGATAATGATGCTTTTAAAAGACGAGCTTATAAATATAGATGGGATGAGGTCCAAGTTCGATATAGAGGGTTTAAAAGTTTAGGATTGATGCCATTTGCATTACCATATGTAATTAAACCGTTAATAGTTGGATTAATACCACAAAAAATTTTATCAAAAATTAGAGGCGTTTTACAAAAAAGAAAGGATTATTTATGAAAAATAATATAATAGCTACATTATTATTTGTATATATATTATTTACATTTTATATTACTGATATAGTATATATACATGTAATTTTATTTCATGCTATATTGATTTTTTATTTGTGTATAGAAAGAAAAATTCTTTTTGAACTGTATTGTAAGTTAAAATATAAGATAATTATACAATTATATATCTTTATGTTTTTATTTTGTAGTATATGGGGTCTTCTATCAATTTGTATAAATGAAACATTAAATTTTAGTTTCTTTTTTGTTTTTTTTAAAATACCTAGAGTATTAATATCTATGTTGGTTTTAATAATTATCGTATATAAATATTATCCAAAAGATAATATTTATATACGATTTATGAAAATCCTAATAAATGCATGTTGTATATATGTAATATCAACAATAATAATGATAGTATTTCCAGAATTTAAAGATATTTGGTATTCATTTTTTCAAGGCGGAGTATCAGATGTAAATGTAATAGCAATGCAACAAACATTAGAAGAAGGAGCTTCAGTATTAACACGTTCAGGATTAAAAGGGTATTCTGGATTGGATTGTGGTTTTTTTTGTTTTATATCGGGTATATTCATAATATATTTATTATCAATATCAGAGAAAATTAGTAATATATATTATATAAAATTTTTATTATTAATATTAGGATGTTTTTTTTATTCTAGAACAACATTATTTTTATTAATTATTGGAAGTATAATATTTATTCCGTATTTATTATTTTATAAAAGAAAAATAATTTATAAATTTTTATTATTATTTATAATAATTTTTTCTATAATTATGTTTATATGGTATACAAATTATGATAATCCAGCAGTACAATGGAGTATAGGTCCTATATATAATTTAATACAATATATTATAAGTGGTGGTACAAATTCATTAGACTTAGGAACTAGTGGAAATATGATTTTAACTTTTAAAGATAGTATGATATTTGATAATGATTTTAAAAATTTACTAATAGGACATGGTATATATAGCAATATATCTGATTCTGGTTTTTATAGCCAGTATTATTTTTATGGAATAATAGGTTTATTAGTTTATTATGGAACATATTTTTTTACAGGTATAATAATATGTTTAAGTAGAAAAAATAATGATATTGGATTAAAAATAATAATACTGATACTTTTGATAACAGTTATTCCGATGGAATATAAAGCTGATATGATGATGTATTATATTCCTATAATAATAGTTATAAGTTTATTAAATAATAAAAAAAATATTTCTAAATAAAGAAATATTTTTAGAGTAGATAACTTGATTTTTAGTTTAGGTGATAGAATGAAAAAGATAATAGTTATAACATCAATAAAGCCTGATCCTATAAATAGAGGTGGAGAACCTTCAGGATTTATATGGGAGATAGTAGAATATTTAAAAAAAAATGGTTATTTTGTTGATATAATGGTAGTTGAAAGATCGAAATTTAAAATATTAGATATTTTAAATAGATATGCAATTTATTTTAACAAAGTAAAAGGTGATTTTGAAAAATATGATAAAATTTTAGTTTATAGAAGTAATATTGCTTTATTTTTACCAAAAAAATATAGATATAAAGTAATTACCTTAGGGCCAGATTCTATGAGTTTATTAGAGGCAAGATTATATAAGGAAAATAATAATATTTTGATAAAATTAATGAAAATTATATATTATTATATAGCGATTATAATGGAATATTGTATAATTAGAGACGTAAATAAATATATTGTTGTTGGAAAAACAGATAGGCTATGGATAATAAATAATTTTTTTCTAAAAAGAAATAAAAACTTAAGAAAAAAAATTTGTTTTTTAAGACATCCAATTTTAAAAAACGTTGTGTTTGATAATTTATATGATAATATAAAGAAAACGGAGAAGAAGAGATTTATTTTTTCTGGAGATTTTGATAAACGTTTTAATAAAAAATTTCTTATACCATTATTTAATATTTTGAGGATGGATGCAAATTCTAAAAATATTAAAATGAATTTCGTAGTGTTAGGGAAGAGAAATAAATGGATAGCAGAAGAATTAAAAAAAATAAGTTCTTTTGATATATGTTATTTAGATTGGATAGAAGATTATAAAGAAGTGTGTATTATAGGACAAGATATTCATTGTTTACCAATGTTAGTAGGTGCAGGAACAAAAAATAGAACATTAATTGCTTTAGCCAATGGATTAGAAGTAATAACAACATCAATAGGAATTGAAAATATAATGTATAAAGATTTATCAAATGTATATATTACAAATAGTATAAATAAATTTGCAAAGTATATGGAAGAATTAAATGATAAATTTTTATCTGATAAAGAATTGAAAGTGCTAATAAAAGAACGATTGGATTTTAGAAAATCAGTGGAAAAAGCATATATTAATGATATGGAAAAAATTATAGATTTATACAATTAATTTTTGATAATGAGGTATATATAATGGCAGAAAAAATACAAATAGCTTTTGGGTTGCATGATAAAGAAGGAGTTTATAGTAAATATTTAGCAACAACAATAGTATCTATTTTAGAGAATACAATGAGTGATATTTGTATACACATTTTTCATGATGAAACAGTAGATAAAGAGAAAAAAGATTTTTTTAAATCATTAATAGAAGATAAGTATAACCAAGAAGTAATTTTTTATTTTTTGGACTTAGATAATGAATTTCGAATGTGGAATATTCGTAGTTTTAGTATAGGTTGCTTATTTAGATTATATATTTTTAAATGTTGTAATTTAAAAAAAATAATTTATTTAGATTGTGATACTTTAATTTTGGGTGATATAAAAAAATTATGGGAGTATGATATCAATAATTTTTATTGTGGAGTTATTAAAGATATAAAAGAAACAAGAAATGTAATAGATAATTTATATTATAAAAGTATGAATATAAAAAATGAAAAATATTTTAACTCTGGAGTTATATTATTTAATATAACAAAAATAAAAAAAGATTTTAATATAATAGAAGAGGCAAAAGATTTTTTTGAAAGACATAAAAATGTATTATTTCCAGATCAAGATTTTTTAAATTTTTTATTTCAGGATAATATGTTTTTTTTAGATAAAAAATTCAATTTTATATTTAAAGATATTGAAAATGTAAAAAAACATATGTTAAAAGAAATAGTTATTGTGCATTTTGCTGGTAATATAAAACCGTGGAATTCAAGTAATATAAATATTTTAGAGGAATATTATAGATATTCCTCTAAAATATTTATGAAAAATAATTTAGAAGAATTGTGTAAATTTATGTCGATGATACCTAGAAATTACGTTAAAAATTTACCGTTAGAAAATATTTGTGGATTATATGATAATAAAAAATTGATAAAAATAATAGTGTTTTCTGTATTAAAAGTACTATTTAAAGAGAAATATAAAATTTTTATTAATTTATATAGAAAATTTAATTTAAAAATTAAATGTTTATATTATTATTTTAAAATGTAATTTAAAGTTAAGTTTAACTTTGAATGCATTAATATTAAAATTTTTAAGTTGGCATGTATTGGTTTTTTACGAATTTTAGAATTTATAAAAAATAAATTATTAAATATAATATAGGAGATAATATGAAAATAGGAATATTTACTATAATAGGTAGAGGCCCTGGAGCTAGATTGCAAAATTATGCATTACAAGAATTTTTGAAAAAATTTTTTAATGTGGATGTTGAAACTATTAAAAGAATAGATTATTTTTATGAAGAAATAAATTTAAAATCTATTATAAAGAATAGTTCATATAAGAGAATATTAAAAGGTATTATTAATTATAGAACTTATAAAAATTGGCTAAAAAAAGAAAAAGAAGTTCAGCCTAGTTGGTTAGAGTTTGATAAAAATGTTAAATTTACAAAAACAATGGTAAAAAAAGTTTGTGGACCAATAAATAAATCATTTAATGATGAATTTGATTATATAATTGTAGGTAGTGATCAGGTATGGAATCCATATTGGTATCCTAATATAGATTTTTTAAAATATATAGATAAAAAGAAAAGAATATCGTATGCTGCTAGTTTTGGTGTAGATAAAATACCATTTAAATTACAACAACATTTTAAAGATGTTTTAAATAATATGGAATATATAACTGTTAGGGAAGAAGCAGGAGCAAAAATTGTAAAAGATCTAACTGGACGAGATGTTAATATTGTTGTAGATCCAACTTTATTATTAACAAAAGAAGATTGGTTAAAGATAGCAAAATGTCCTAAGTGGTGTAAAAATAATAATTACATTATAGCTTATTTTATAGGTAGTATAAGTAATAATCGTCAAAAACAGATTGACAATATAGCTAAAAATTTAAATACAAAAGTAGTTTATTTATTTAGTGATACAAATTTAGACTGGGCAAAAATTGGACCAAATGAATTTATTTATTTAATTGCTAATAGTAAAGCAGTATTAACAGATTCTTTTCATGGAACGGTATTTTCTATCATTATGAATACACCTTTTTTTGTTTTTGATAGGAAACAGTCTGGAGTAAAGAATATGAATTCTCGTATAGATACATTACTTAATTTATTTGATATGAAAGAAAGATATATAAATCATGATAAATTAATAAAAGATGATATAAATAAAATAGATTTTTCTAGTGTGGAAAAAATTCAAATTAGAGAGAGATTATATTCTAAAAATTATTTAAAAGAAATTATAGAATAGATGGAAAGTGAATTTTATGGTAGATATTTTAGAAAAATTTAAATGTACAGGTTGTACTGCTTGTTATAATATTTGTCCAAAACAATGTATAACAATGGAATCAGATAATGAAGGTTTTTGGTATCCTAATATAGACAAAAATAAATGTATTAATTGTAATTTATGTGAAAAAGTATGCCCAATTATAAATCCAATAAAAAAAGATGATTCAAAAAAAATAGCATATGCTGTAATAAATAAAGATTTTAAAGTAAGATTAAAAAGTTCTTCTGGAGGTGTATTTTCTATATTAGCAGAATATATAATAGAAAATAATGGTATTGTGTATGGAGCAAGTTTTGATGAAAATTTTAATATAAAGCATAAACGAATTTCATGTATTACAAATTTAGATTTACTACGTGGTAGTAAATATGTACAAAGTTTTATTGGTAATATTTATCAGCAAGTTAAAAATGATTTAGAAAATAATAAGCAAGTATTATTTTCAGGAACACCTTGTCAAGTTGAAGGATTAAGAAGTTATTTAAGAAAAGAATATGTTAATTTAATAACAATGGATTTTATATGTCATGGAGTACCTTCGCCATTGGTTTGGAAAAAATATATTGAAGAAATGAATTTATCTAAACAAGAAAATATAAAAAATATATATTTTAGAAATAAAGACAATGGATGGAGATCATTTTCATTAAAAATTATTTTTGATAAAAAAGTATATATTAATAGTGTAAAAAATGATTTGTTTATGAAGGGTTTTTTACAAGACATATATTTAAGACCTTCTTGTTATAGTTGTGAATTTAAAAAGATAAATCGTATTAGTGATATTACTGTTGCAGATTTTTGGGGTATTGAGTATGTTTTACCTAACTTAGATGATGATAAGGGAATATCTTCGGTTGTTATTCATACTGAAAAAGGGAAATATTTATTTGATAAACTTAAAGACAAGATGATTTTTAATGAAGTTAAATTAAATGATATTTTAAAATATAATCCATCAATGTTAGTTTCTGCTAAATATAATAAAAAACGAGAGGGCTTTTTTTCTGAATTGAATTCAGAAAAAGAGTTAATAGATTTAATAAAAAAATATACTAAAATAAGTTTTAAAGAACGAATAAAATATAAATTAAGATTGGGTTCTAATGTAAGTTTTAAAGAACGAATAAAATATAAATTAAAATTAATAGTTAAAAAGATTATAGGATAAAGAAGGTAATTTAACTGTATGAAAAATCAGCTAAAAATAGGCGCAATTTTATCATATATAAATATATTAGCTGCCTTAATTGTTGGTTTAGGATATACACCAATAATGATAAGATTACTAGGTCAATCTGAGTTTGGGCTATATTCATTAATAGGTTCGCTTGTTGCATATCTTAGTGTTTTAGATATGGGATTAGGTAATACTATTATTCGATATATATCTAGAAATCGTGCAGTAGGTGATAAGAAATCTGAGTCAGAATTAAATGGATTATTTTTAGCGATATATTCAATTATAGGTCTAATTACTTTAATTATTGGAAGTGTATTGTATTTTAATGTAGATAATATGTTTGGAGCAACTTTATCTATTGACCAAATTGAACGAGCTAAAATAATGATGATATTGCTTATATTTAATATAGCTATATCTTTTCCTTTAAGTGTTTTTGCTTCATTGATGCAGGCATATGAACGATTTATTTTTCTACGTATATTTAATATTATCAGTGTATTATTGAAACCTATAATAGCACTTCCTTTTTTATTTATGGGATATGGTGCTGTAACTTTAGTAGTAACAGCAACAATAGTAAACATTGCTTGTTTACTTACAAATGTATACTATTGTTTTAAATATTTAGATATACATTTTAGTAAAGGTCATTTTGAAAAAGCGTTTTTATATGAGATATCTGGCTATGCATTCTTTATTTTTCTTAATGCTATAATGGATAAAATTTATTGGGGAACTGGTCAATTTATATTAGGTATGGTATCAGGAACTATTCAGGTAGCTATTTATGCTATAGCTATGCAGTTTATGAATATGTATATGCAATTTTCTGGTGCGATAAGTGGAGTTCTTTTGCCAAAAGTAACTATGATGGTAGCTAATGGTGCAACGAAAATAGAATTAACGAATTTAATGATTAAGATTGGTAGATTGCAGTATATAATTATTGGCTATATTTTAGTAATGTTTTTTCTTGTAGGTAAAGAATTTATTTATCTTTGGGCAGGTGAAAATTATTTATCTGCGTATCCAATGATTTTAATACTTATGGTAGGTTTATTAATAGCATTAGTTCAAAATGCAGGAATTGCTGTTTTGCAGGCAATGAATTTAAATCGTTATCGAATGATTGCGTATACTATAGTAGCAGTAGTAAATATTTTTACTAGTATAATATTAGCTAAAATGTATGGTGGATTAGGTTGTGCAATTAGTACAGCAGTTGCGCTGCTTGTAAGTACTGGTTTAATAATGAATAGATATTATCATAAACGTATTGGTATTGATATTCCTTTATTTTGGAAAAATATAACACATATGATGCCGAGTGCTTTTATACTTATAATATTAGTAGAGATTTTTCAAATGAATGTATCGTTAGAATATAGTTGGTTGTATTTTGCTATAAAAGTAGTTATATATACATTAATTTATATTATTTTAATGTATTTTATAGGTATGAACAGTTATGAAAAAAATCTTTGCAGGAGTGCAATTTATAAAGTACTACGAGTAAAATGATATATTTTATAAATGAAATATATAAAAAAGTTATTTTATTAAATATTGAAATTAATGCAGATAGGTAGATTATTGCTACCTATCTATTTTTATATATGTAAGACTTTATTAGAAAATATATAGGTAAAATTTGTATATGGAGAAGATAAATAATGAAAATATTAGTAACTGGTGGAGCAGGGTTTATTGGTGGTAATTTTGTATATTATGAATTAGATAATTATCCAAATGATGAAGTAATTTGTTTAGATAAATTGACTTATGCTGGTAATTTAGAAACATTAGAAGTAGCAATGAAAAATCCTAAATTTAAATTTGTTAAAGGAGACATTGCTGATAGAGCTTTTGTTGATGAATTATTTGCAAGTGAACAGCCTGATGTTGTAGTAAATTTTGCAGCAGAATCTCATGTGGATAGATCTATTGAAAATCCAGAAATCTTTTTACAGACAAATGTAATCGGTACAAGTGTACTGATGGATGCTTGTCGTAAATATGGTAATATTCGCTATCATCAAGTATCTACAGATGAAGTTTATGGAGATTTACCACTAGATAGACCAGATTTATTCTTTACAGAAATAACGCCACTGCATACATCTAGTCCATATTCAGCTTCAAAAGCTTCAGCAGATTTATTAGTACAAGCATATTATCGTACTTATAAATTACCTGTGACTATTTCTCGTTGTTCTAATAACTATGGACCATATCACTTCCCTGAAAAATTAATTCCACTCATGATAGCTAATGTTTTAAATGATAAAAAATTACCAGTGTATGGTAAAGGCGAAAATGTACGTGATTGGCTCTATGTAGAAGATCATTGCTCTGCTATAGATTTAATTATTCGCAAAGGAAAAATTGGTGAAGTATATAATATTGGTGGTCATAATGAACGCACTAATTTAGAAGTTGTGAAAACAATTATAAAAGAGCTTGGTAAAAGTGAAGATTTAATTGAATTTGTAACAGATAGACCCGGTCATGATCGTAGATATGCTATTGATCCTACAAAAATTCATGATGAACTTGGTTGGCTTCCTGCTACTAAGTTTGATGATGGAATTAAGAAAACTATTGATTGGTATTTGACACATAAATCTTGGTGGGAAAAGATCATCAGTGGTGAATACAAAGATTATTATTTTAGAATGTACAATAATAGATAGAAATAAATAGAAAAAAACCTCAAAGAAGATATTTTCTTTGAGGTTTTCTTTTAGTATGGTTTATGCATAATAAATATTGCAGTCAAGAATCATATCATCTATTTGCTTATGATCTGTGTATTGCCATATCTTGCAAATGCGATTAGGATATTCTAGTTTAAAGCTGTTTTCATGATAATATTGGGCAGACCAGATGGGAATATAATCTGCAAGTAGATTTAAGTCAATGATATTGGTGAGCCAATTATAGGAACTATATAGACCTACATAATTATAATCTAGTTCGTTT
>OGYT01001840.1_pt1 | contig 12607 bp, 15 predicted proteins | sample 1576631 | NCBI WGS metagenome assembly OGYT01 (sample SAMEA3541588, study PRJEB24748) | human gut metagenome | biome: human gut; feature: human-associated habitat; material: faeces | place: China | collected 2012
TGACTTCCGTCAGTTTTCCGGCAAAGATGTCATAGAGACTTTCTGCCGAAGCAAGTGTGGCAATACCGGCACCGATGCGCAGTGCTGCACTGCTGGAAAGTACGGCGGCACCAGTGAGCCCGAGTGAACCGGCAATAACAAGTACCTTGCCGCAGCTGCCCTTATGAACATCACGCGGTCGTTTATTAAAATGATTTTCAACAAAATTTTGGTCAACAGCTTCCTGTTTTATTGTATCTTGACATAAAAGACTGTATGGCAAACCGATGGATTTTATGGTGATTTTGCCGGTATAATTGCAGCCTGGATACATAATCAGGCCGATTTTCGGCAGACCTAAGGTCAAAGTAACGGAAGCTTTGACGGCTACGGGATTTACTGCACCCGTATCTGCATTGACGCCGCTAGGCATGTCAACGGATAAAATCGGGCGGTTGCAGGAATTTAAAATGGAGATACATTTTATAACGTTTTCGCGCAGCTGTCCGTGAATGCCTGTACCGAGCAGGGCATCGATAACGCAGTCAGAGAATGTCAGGGATATTTGCAGTCTGTTCCAGTCTCTTTCTGTTGTAATCTGATATATTTCCGCCTGCATGTTCATTAAGATATTGTAATTAGTTTTGGCAGAAGGCGTGAAATGTTCCGTATTGCCGATGATAAAAATTTTCACTTTAGCGTGAGCATTGAGCAGATGGCGGGCGGCTACGAAACCGTCACCGCCGTTATTACCGCAGCCGGCAATAATGCAGAATGTTTTTTCCGCACTGCCGCCGCAGAGTTTTATAGCTTCGCTGGCTGTTTCGCGTCCGGCGTTTTCCATCAGTACTATTTCCGGAATACCGTAGACATTTATTGCATCAGCATCAATTTGCCGCATTTGAGCGGCAGAAGATATTTTCAAGATTATCCCTCCAGTATAGCCTGTGCTATAGCGTATTCTTTAGAGTGGCTCAGTGATATGAATATATTGTAGATTTTGCGCTTAGTGGCACTGTAGGCGAAATAGCCGTGCAGTTTTACATGCGGTGCGCCGCTGTCGTCGACGACCACTTCGATATCCTGCCACGTACCGCCGCGCATGCCTGTGCCGAAGGCTTTTACTACAGCTTCTTTAGCGGCAAATCTGGCGGCATAGGAAGAAGCGCGCATTGTGTTGCGTCCGTTACAGTATGCCTGTTCCTGTGCCGTAAAAATGCGATTTATGAATTTTTCGTTATCCAGAAATTTGCGTATCCGCTCAATTTCTACAATATCAACACCCGTTCCTTTTATCATGTAATCACCTTTAATTCTATTTTAGTGCCTCTTGCAAAGTTTGGGCATTTTTCTGCATAGCTTCGATATAAGCGTTTGCATCGTCCTTGCCGGTAACAACAGGGTCCAAAGTATAGATTTCGGCTCCCGTTTCATTAGCGATGGCTTCAGCTGCCGTAGAAGAATACTGCGGTTCGGCAAACAGTACTTTTGTCGGCATGGTTTTTACCTGCGCTATGATATCGGTAAGTTCACTCGGCGAAGGCGATGAGCCCGGTTCACGTTCGATGACGCCGACGATTTCTAGATTGAATTCCTGCGCAAAGTAAGGAAATGCTTCATGGAATGTGACGATTTTTCTCTGCGCCAGCGGGTCAATGGCTGCATGCATATCATTTTTCAGCTGCTGCAGGCGGGCGATATAATCGTCAGCGTTCTTATGATACTGCTCAGCGTGAGCAGGGTCTGCTTTGCTCAGCTCTTCCGCTATCGTCTGTACCTGCGTTATGCAGTTGGATACGCTTACCCATACATGTGCATTTTCACCGTGTTCATCGATAAGAAGCGGAATATTAACCGATGAATCAATGATGTACAGCTGTTTTTGTTCATTGATGATATCATCGAGAAAAGCTTCCATGCCGGCGCCGTTCGCAACGAAAACATCCGCATTTTCCAATTTTTTCATATCGGCAGGCGTCATCTGGTAATCGTGCAGACAGCCCGTTTGAGGCTTAGTCATATTTTCTACAACGACACCGTCAATTCCTTTGGTGATATTTATGGTTTCAATATAAATAGGATAAAAAGATGTTACGATTTTTAATTTTTGGCTATTTTTCGCATCGTTATCCGCCGTTTTATCGCTGCCGCAGCCGGAAAAAGAAACGGATAGCAGCAGACATAAAAATAGAATAAATATTTTTTTCAAACGAATTCTCCTCTTAAAGTGTTTAATGACATTAAAAAGAATAACTATTAAGATAAAAAGCCTCAATAGTTATTCTTTTTGTTTTAAATTTATATTTTTATCTGAGTAGCGGCATTGAGCGTTGCACGAGCCTCTGTCATGATATTTTCAATGATGTTTTTGACAGGCTCTTCTTTTTGCAGTAAAGTCAGGGACTGACCGGCCTGAACCATGCCGTTTACCACATCGCCGTCAACAGCGGCAAGTCTGTTTGTACCGGTAGCCAGGCGTAAAAGTTCTTCCTTAGGCGTTTTGCCTTCGTTTTCTTTCTGTACGAAATCGAGAGAGAATTTGTTTTTGATACCGCGGACAGCACCGCCCAAAGTGAGTCCCGTAACGATTGTATCAGTGTCGATGGCTTCGATAAGTTTCTGTTTCATATTCGGATGAACACCGCATTCTTCGGCAACGAGGAAGCGTGTACCCATCTGAATACCGCCCGCACCCATCAAAAGAGCAGCGGCAAGACCGCGTCCGTCAGCGAAACCGCCGGCCATTACAACCGGAATATTATCGATGACAGGCAGAACCTGTTCCATGAGAGCCATAGTCGTAAGAACACCGATATGGCCGCCTGCTTCCATGCCTTCCGCCACCATTGCATCAGCACCGGCTGCAGCTACGCGTTTTGCCAGTTTTACGTTTGGGATTACCGGAATGATTTTTATACCGGCAGCTTTCAGTTTCGGAAAATACGGCACGGGATTGCCGGCACCGAGTGTAACGAAAGCAGGTTTTTCTTCACAGATGACATCGATGATTTCTTCTTTATTCGGTGCCATGAGCATAACGTTTACGCCGAACGGTTTATCAGTGAGCTGCTGTGCTTTTTTTATTTCTTCACGTACATATTCAGTTGTTCTGCCGCCGCAGGAGATAATTCCAGCGCCGCCGGCATTGGAAACGGCAGCAGCAAGTTTTGCATCGGAAACCCAGGCCATACCGCCTTGAATAATCGGATATTTTATACCAAGAACTTCAGTAATATATTTTGCCATGCAAAAATCCTCCTAAAATATTTAAAATCTATGGATATTTTTATTATACCACTTATATAATGATTATTATATCATATTTATCATAGTCAGTAGTTATGAATTTTTAATAAGCAACAACTTTTCCTGCCGCGACAATTTTTTTATCTGCGCTTCCCGTTTCTGTGCCGCCTGTTTGGTGGAAAATACCTCGTAATAAAGCAGCTCTACCGGCAGACGCCCGCGTGTGTAGCGAGCGCCTTTGCCGGCATTGTGGATTTTTATCCGTTTAGCCAAATTATTTGTCCAGCCGGTATAAAGTGTATCATCACTGCACCTTAATATATAAGTGTAGCAGTCCATTATTCAGCTGTTTTATTTTCTTCAATGGTGATTTTGTTGATGACTACGTCTTCAACCGGTCTGTCCATGAAATCAGTTTGTACGTGGCCGATTTTTTCTACGACATCCATACCCTTAATAACTTTGCCGAATACGGCATGATGTCCGTCAAGCCACGGTGTCTGGTCAAGCGTGATGAAAAACTGTGAACCGCCTGTATTAGGACCGGCATTTGCCATCGATAAAATTCCGGCGCTGTCGTGGCGTAAATCTTTGTGGAATTCGTCTTTAATGGTATAGCCGGGACCGCCCGTGCCGTTGCCGTTCGGGTCGCCGCCCTGAATCATGAAGCCATCGATTACACGATGAAAAATCAGGCCGTCATAAAAATTATGCTGGGCGAGTTCGATAAAGTTGGCTGTTGTAATAGGGGCTTTGTCTTCGAATAATTCGATAGTAAAAGTCCCCATGTTGGTGTCAAATACTGCTACGCGATTTTCGTTCATTGATTGAACTTCCTTTCCATTTATATTTAATTGATTTTCTGCCAAAGAGCAGTTGGTATAGTTTATCAGCCCGAAAAGAGCTGTCAGCAAGCAGAGAAATAGGATTTTTTTCATAAAGATATGCTCCTCAACGTTTTATAATATGCGTATCACCGGCAAAGCGCGGACTCCAGACGGAGATTTCGTCTTTTTTGGGAAAATCGTCCGGTACCTGCCAGATTTTATGACTTACATTGTGCATGGTAATGATGTTTTTTACTTCTGTATGTGCGGCAAATTCGCGTACACCGAGGTCCCAGAATTCTTCCAGACGGCTGTCTACAGGGAAAAAGGCAATATCGGTTTTTAAATTCTCCATGCGTTTGAGCTGTTTTTTGAAACCGTTGCGGGCAAAAGCAATATTTTCTTTCGTTTCGCCTTTCCAATGCCACCAGTTGAAATCGCCGGAATGAAAAATTTTCCAGCCGTCTTTTTCAACGTAGAAACAAATGCCTTCATCCGTAGAACTGAATGATTTAACGTATATAGAACTATCTTCATACGTTGTATATTCATCTAAAATAACGGTTTTATTTTCCGGCGGCAGATTGTTTTTTATATCATAACTGAGAAAATAATGTGTCGTTTTGTCGCTGAATTTACTGATTTGCGGATTGAAATGGTCAAAATGAGCATGAGATGCGAAAAAATATACTTCGCGTTTATTTTCGATTATTGACGGAACAAGATTATGCTCATCCAGATAATAATCGAAAATCATTGCCCAGTCGGCTGTTTCCAGAATGAAACCGCTGTTGAATAAATATGTTATTTTGGCTGTGTCGTTCATTTTTCGTCTCCTTATCTACATTAGTATTTTGGCAAATTTTGTAAATAGTGTCAATACCTATCTATGTTTATTAATTTTTCGGTACAAGTATGGCATGATTTTTGTTTTTTAGTTATAATAAGTATTGATAACTTGTAAACTACACTATAAATTAAAGTTAGGGGTTTTTAATTATGTTTAGATTTTTAACAGCCGGAGAGTCGCACGGACAATGCCTGACAGCTATTGTCGAAGGGATACCTGCCGGTCTTAAAATAAATCTCGATGAAATGAATATGCAGATGGCACGTCGTCAGAAAGGTTACGGCCGCGGCGGACGTATGGCCATTGAAACAGATAAGGTGGATATTTTATCCGGCGTACGTTTCGGTGAAACGATGGGGGACCCTGTTACACTACGCGTTGTCAATAAGGACTGGGAAAACTGGACGGACAGAATGTCTGTCATGGGAACGCCTACATGGTCAAAAGTTACGGCTGCGCGTCCCGGTCATGCCGATTATGTGGGTGTGAAAAAGTACAACCGTACGGATATACGTGATATACTGGAACGTTCCAGTGCAAGGGAAACGGCGGCAAGAGTGGCTGCCGGTGCGCTTGCCCGCCAGTTTTTAGCGGCATGCGGCATAAATATCGTATCACAGGTAATAAATATCGGCGGCGTAAAGGCCGATACGGCGCATATTGATTACAGGATGCTGGTGCCAAATGACAGCGATTTGAACTGCAATGATGCACAGGCGGAAGCGAAAATGCGGGAAGTAATCCGTGATGCCGGTCAGGCAGGAGATACGCTTGGCGGTGTTTTCGAAGTGGTTGTACAGAATATGCCTATCGGGGTTGGCAGTCATATTCAGTGGGACAAACGTCTTGATATGCAGCTTGCAGGTGCAATGATGTCCATTCAGGCGATAAAAGGCGTGGAAATCGGCGACGGCTTCGGCTATGCGGAGAAACCGGGCAGCCAGCTGCACGATGAAATGTTTTATGATGAAAATAAAAACGTTTATCGTAAAACGAACCATGCGGGCGGTATTGAAGGCGGCATGAGCAACGGTGAACCGATAGTCGTGCGTGCCTGCATGAAACCGATACCGACATTGATGACACCACTGCATTCTATCGATATCGAAAGCCAGAAGGAAGTTTTGGCATGCAAGGAACGCAGTGACGTCTGCGCTGTTTCTGCGGCTTCCGTAGTAGGAGAAGCTATGGTAGCACTAACTATTGCTAAAGCTTTACTGGAAACATTCGGCGGCAGCTGTATGGCGGATTTACTCAGCAATATGAAATCTTACAGTGAGCGAATTAAGGGATAAATTATGAAAACTAATATTGTACTTATCGGATTTATGGGTTCAGGCAAGTCGATTACCGGTAAACTCTTGGCTTATAAGCTGGGGTACAGTTTTGTTGATACGGATAATGAAATTGAAAAAATTTATAAGCAGAAAATAAAGGATATGTTTGCCAGCGAGGGCGAAACGGTATTTCGCGCAAGAGAAACGGAAACGATAAAAAAAATTGCCGCCAGAAATCATCAGGTAATTTCCACCGGCGGCGGTGTGGCGACGAAAGAAGAGGATATGAAAATACTGCGCGATAATGCCATTATCATATCACTGGCGGCTTTGCCGCAGACTATCCTGAAACGTACCGGCAACGATAAACGACCGCTTCTTGCCAAAAAATCGAAAGAGGAACGGTTAAAGACGATTATCGAGCTCATGGGCAAGCGTGCCAAGTTCTATAAAAACGCCGATTTAATCGTAAAAACGGATAATACAACTCCGCTGCAGAATGTGGAGATAATTTTAAAATATTTAAAGGGTGTGAGATGATTGCGCACTGTAAAAGTTGATTTAGGTGACAAATCGTATGATATTATCATTGGACATGATTTAAAACAGCGGATAATTGATTTTATACAAAGCAGAAAATTTTCCCGAAAGGCGCTGTTGATTACGGATACGAATATTGCACCGCTGTACGGCATGAAAATAAAGTCCGTTTTGGATAAAGCCGGGCTTGATGTTAAAACGGCGGTAATTCCGGCAGGTGAACAGTCAAAATCGCTGGCTTGTGCCGAAACTTTATATACGCAGGCTATCGAGCACGGATTGGACAGAAAATCCCCCGTTATTGCTCTGGGCGGCGGTGTAGTCGGCGATTTGGCCGGATTTATTGCAGCAACATTTATGCGCGGCGTACCGTTCATTCAGATGCCGACAAGCCTTTTAGCTCAGGTTGACTCCAGTGTCGGCGGTAAAGTGGCGGTAAATCATGCACTGGGCAAAAATTTAATCGGTGCATTTTATCAGCCGCAGGCCGTATTCATGGATTTGGATATGATGCGAAGCTTGCCGCAGCGGGAAATTGCCACCGGGCTCGGTGAAGTGGTGAAATACGGATATATTTATGATAAGGATTTTTATCAGTATCTGCTGAAGCATAAAGATGAAATATTGAGCCTGCAGTCGGAAGCAATCAGTCATGTAATCGCCCGTTCCTGTGAAATAAAGGCAGATGTTGTTTCGCAGGATGAAAAAGAGGCAGGGCTTCGGGCGATTTTGAATTTTGGCCATACACTGGCACATGCTATTGAAAAGGAAACACAGTACAAGAAATACAATCACGGTGAAGCTGTAGCTATCGGTATGGTCGGCGCCGCTAAAATCAGCGCCAAGCTCGGCATGATTGATGCAGGTACTGTCGATGATATGGAAAAACTGCTTGAACTGTTAAATCTGCCGCAAAAGGCGCAGGGCTGTAAAGCGGAAAAAATCTATGCAGATATTTTCCATGATAAAAAAACCGTTAACGGAACAGTAAACTGGGTTCTTCTGGAGGATATCGGCAAAGTACGTATATCCAAAGATGTACCGGAAAAAGTCGTTAAAGAAGCGATTGCTGAAATTTTAATTTAAAATATAATACCCCTTACAGTCATGAAAAATCGGCTGTCAGGGGTATTTTTTATTAAACGTAGATATATTCCGCCATTACCGGCTGAAGGTTTATTTTAAGCAAATCGTTATAAACTTCATCAACAGAACGCGTATCGGAAATTTCAAACTGGGCATCGCCTTTATCATTGTCGGGATTTTCATCGCTGTGTTCGCCGATGCCGGTACTTACTCCGGCGGAAATTTTCGTGGCGGCGATGTTGACGAGATTGTCACGTACTCGGGCGCATTCACGCGTGGATACGGTTATGCTGGCAAACGGCATGAACAGACGGTAGGCGCATACGACCTGCAGCAGCTGGCGTTCATGCACGTCCATCGGGTTGATTTTGTCGTTGTTGATGATAGGACGCAGGCGCGGGCAGGAGAAAGCAATTTCAGCCTGTGGATATTTTTTCTGCAGATAATATGCGTGCATACCCGTAGCCAGAGCATCTTTGCGGAAATCATCAAGACCTAAAAGAGCGGCAAAACCGACACCGCGCATACCGCCTTTTAATGCCCGTTCCTGTGCGTAGAAACGGTACGGGAAAATACGCTTGTGTCCTGCCAGATGAAGCGTTTCGTATTTGTCTGAGTTGTACGTTTCCTGAAAAACAGTTACATAATCGGCACCGCATTTTTGCAGATAAGCGTATTCATCACTGTTTAACGGATAAATTTCCAGACCGATTAAACGAAAATATTTTTTTGCGATTTTGCAGGCTTCGCCGATATATTCAACAGTTGATTTTTTGCGGCTTTCTCCCGTTAAAATCAGGATTTCCTGCAAGCCGGACTTAGCGATAGCCGCCATTTCCTTATCGATTTCCTCATAATCGAGCTGAGCGCGTTTTATTTTGTTATGACAGTTGAAACCGCAGTAAATGCAGTAATTTTCGCAGTAATTGGCAATGTAAATCGGTGTGAACATATAAATGGAATTGCCGAAATGCTTGCGTGTTTCCGCCTGCGCTCTTTGCGCAATCTGCTCCAAGAACGGCAGTGCGGCAGGAGAAAGCAGTGCTCTGAAATCATCAGGCGTGATATGGTCATGTTCAAGTGCCGCCTGTACGTCCTGTGCTGTATAGCCGTCGTAATCGTAGCTTTCCATGTCCGCTACGACTTTATCGAGAATATCGCTGTCGATAATTTCCATATCCGGCAGATACTGCATGTGGTTTGTTCTGTTTTGTTTTAAATGTTCTTTTATCTCATCATTCAATATGCTTTCATTAACATGGTCCATGATAATTCCTCCATATAGATTTTATTAATCCTGCAGATAACCGGTCAGTGGGGAAGAGGCACTGCTGCCTTTAGTTTTTACTCTGCCGAGTTTTGCTCTGTAGCCGAGACGGCCGGCCTGAATTGCAAGGCGGAAAGCGTGCGCCATAAGAGGCAGGTCTCCTGCCGTAGCGATGGCTGTATTTGCCATGATGGCGGTTGCACCCATTTCCATTGCTTCACATGCCTGGGACGGTCTGCCGATACCGGCATCGACGATAATCGGAAGGTCGATTTCATCGATAAGTATCTGGATAAATTCTTTTGTGGCAAGACCGCGGTTGGAACCAATCGGCGCACCCAGCGGCATAATGCAGGCAGCACCGGCATTTGCCATATCGCGGGCAGCATTTAAGTCAGGGTACATATACGGCATTACGGTAAAGCCTTCTTTGGCGAGAATTTCCGTCGCTTTGATTGTTTCCTGATTATCCGGCAGCAGATATTTACTGTCGCGCATAATTTCTATTTTTACTAAATCGCTGTCACAGATTTCACGGGATAACCTGGCAATACGTACGGCTTCATCCGCATTTCTGGCACCGGATGTATTGGGAAGAAGCTTTACATTTTCCGGAATGAAATCGAGAATGTTCGCCATACCGCCTACATTCACGCGGCGCAGTGCAAGCGTAACAATTTCCGCCTGTGCCTGTTCTACAGCGGCTTTGATTAATTCGTGGGAATATTTGCCTGAACCCAGAATGAAACGGGAAGTAAATTCATATTTGCCTAATTTCCAAGTATCATGTACATTTGTCATCATTTAAAACCTCTTTATTCTTCTAAAATTAATTGTACTATCATATTGGCTTCGTGCGCTGCGCAAAGAGCGACGCGCGGAGCAGTGAGCGTTCTTTTCGTATCAAGACCGCTTTTCTCATCGCCGCACAGATAAAAATTGCGCATGATTTTGCGGGTGTGAATGGCATTGCTGTCGCCGAAACCTGCCATGCCGCTACCGGCTACGAGTTTTTTGTCTGGAAACAGTTCCAAAACGGTATTGACGAGCATAGCTTTCGTTTCAGGCACATCAAATGCTTCACAGATGTATTCGTCATCTTTTAATAAAGCGGCGATATTTTTTTCCGTCAGTTTTACGCAGTCTTTTTTTATCTGCAGGTACGGATTAATCTGCAGAAGCTGCTCTGCCAGTGCATCCGTCTTATTCATGCCGAGATGGCGGATAAAATAATGCTGGCGGTTTAGATTGCTCAAATCGACTGTATCAAAATCAATCAGATGAAGCTGACCTATGCCGACACGGGCAAGTTGTACGGCTATATTGGAGCCCAATCCGCCCAGTCCCGCTACCGCAACTTTGGCGCATATAAGTTTGTCCTGATTTTCTTTTGTATGGCGGGCGCAAAGCACATTGTAAATTTCTTCTTTTGCCGGTGTTTTCATAAAGGTCAGCCTCCACCGACAAATGTTACGATTTCCAATTTGTCGCCGTCGGTAATCATGGTATTTTCGTATCGGCTTTTCGGCACGATATCACCGTTTTTTTCGACGGCTATGCGTGTTGTCGGATAGTTTTTCTGTGTAAGATAAGTTAAAATGCTTACATCGCATAGTAATTCTTCACTTTTTCCGTTTACTGTAATCAAACTTTTTCCTCCTTATACTAAAAAAGAGTTCACGAAAGAAATACACCCGCGGTGGTGCACCCCTTCATGAACTCCTGTTCAATCACTTGGTCAACTCTATTTTATTTTTTCGGATAAAGCAAAAAAGAGACGGCAAATGCCATCTCTTCAAATTCAACTGTTATTCCTACGTTGGCATTATCCAAATCAGGTATATGGGTCGAAGCTTATATCTTCCTCTCAGCCGGTCTACCAGCTCCCCGTATTAAATTTACAAATATAATATAATTTATTTACGGCTGTTTGTCAATATGTAAAATCATGATTTATTTATCAGTAAAAAACTGACTGACAAGCAGTGAACCAAAAATTAAGGCAGCACCAAGTCCTTGAATGGGGCTTATTGGTTTAGTGAGGATGAGCATGGATAATAATACGGCGGTAACAGGGTCGATATAGCTGAACAGTGCAGCTGTTTGCGCTGATAGATTTTGCAGCGAGGAAAAATACAGCAGATAAGCAAATCCCGTATGTATTATACCTACTGTCAGTAAAGGCAGCATAGAAACAATATCAATATACCAGTTGTTATTCTGAAAAGTAACATATGGCAATAAAATAAGCGCAGCAATTATTAACTGTGCAATGGTACTGTCCATAGCGGGAATATCATGTAAAAATTTATTGCTGATAATTACACAGGTGTAAAAGACTGCAGCACAGATGCCGTAGATAACTCCCTGCATACTGCCGACTCCTGAATTTAAACCGGTGAAGATATCGGCAAGCAGCATCAGGCCAATAAGTGATAAGATTACACAGATTAATTTGCGTAATGTAAAGCGTTCACTAAGAAAAAATGGCGATACGAGCATGACAATGGTCGGTGCAAGATAATAAGTGAGCGTGGCAACAGCGATAGTTGTATAGTGGTATGCCTGAAACAGAAAAATCCAGTTAAATCCGATAGTACTGCCGGAAATGAGAAGAATAAGCGCATTTTTGCGGCAGGCAGAAAAATCGAAGGATTTTTTCATAAAAAACATGGCAGATAATAAAACAGCAGTGCCGATAAGAGCTCGCACCAGTGCAATCTGGGAACTGGCAAGGTCGATATGGCGCACAAATAGGCCGATACTGCCGAAAATCAGCATGGCGGAAATATTTTTAAAAATTGCCAGCAAAATAACCACTCCTCGTTAAAAATATATAGTGTATTATATCATATTTTTATTATAAACAATTTTAATAGTCGATATTAATCTTTAAAAATGCTATAATCATTTGTACTGATTTAAATAATACGGATGGAGGAATTATTATAAAGAAAAAATTTTATGCAGTAAAAAACGGTTATCAGACAGGTATTTTCGATACATGGGCGCAGTGTCAGAAACAGGTACGGGGATTTAAAGGCGCTCTGTTTAAATCATTTGCTACTTTACAGGAAGCGCAGGCTTATCTGCATGATGAAAAAGCGCCAGATACTGCTGAACAGGATGATGACCGTTATTATATATATGTAGACGGTTCATATATAAACGGACGTTACAGCTGGGGTATGGTAATTTATCGCCGGGGAAAGCTGGTGGATACGTTCAGCGGTGCCGGCAAATCAGAAGATGCCAGCGAGCTTCATAATGTAGCGGGCGAAATAGAAGGTGCCATGGAAGCGGCCAAATGGGCAGCGGCTAACGGCGAGAAAATCGTCATCTGCCATGATTATATCGGTCTTTCCGAATGGGCAACAGGCCGTTGGAAGGCAAATAAGGATTTGACAAAATACTATGCACAGTTTATGAAACAATATATGGATTTGATTTCATTTAAGAAAGTAGCAGGCCATACGGGCGTGCAGGGCAATGAACTTGCTGATAAACTGGCAAAACAGGTTTTGGGTTTATAATG
>OGYT01001845.1_pt1 | contig 12567 bp, 9 predicted proteins | sample 1576631 | NCBI WGS metagenome assembly OGYT01 (sample SAMEA3541588, study PRJEB24748) | human gut metagenome | biome: human gut; feature: human-associated habitat; material: faeces | place: China | collected 2012
GCATCGGCAAAATCCTGTTACAGTGCGCGGGCATGGAGAGCCCGTGTACTGTAACGGCAAAGGCATGGATGTAGGAGGTTATAAATTTGAAAAAAATATTTGCTGCCAGTGTGATCATGGGCATCCTTTCTGTTTTATTAAGTCTTTGTGCCAGAAAGGTCACTGGCTTTGCCCAGACTTATTCTGTGACTGTTTATCCTGTTTTGAGAGGGATCTTTGCACGCATTTCCGGGATCTTTCCTTTTTCAGTATCTGAAGCAGGATTATATTTTTTGTTATGTTTTATCCTGTTTTGTCTCATCCGGTGGTTTAAAAAGCCATTGTTTCTGTTAAATGGGGCCTGTTTCATAGCTGCTCTCTTATTTTTCCTGTTTACAGTCAACTGCGGCATTAACTATTACAGAAATTCTTTTTCCTATGAAGCTGGTTTTGTGGTCCGGTCTCATTCTATAGATGAGCTTTACGCTCTTTGCAGTGATCTGGTGGATAACGTTAATGAAAATGTGCCGCAAGAAACAGATACTCCCCCATCAGATGCCGGGAATCTCTCTTATTTTCAGAATTTCCCTTATCTGCAAAAAATGGGAAAAGAAGGGCAGAAAGCCATGAAGGGACTGGCGGATCAATATCCCCAGTTTAAAAGCTGGTATCCATATCCCAAGCCTTTGATCAATCCAAGGCTTTTATCTGTCCAGCAGCTGACCGGTATCTATTCTCCTTTTACAATAGAAGCCAACTACAACAGCGAGATACCTGACTACAACATTCCCCACACCATCTGTCATGAATTATCTCATTTACAGGGATATATGAGAGAAGATGAGGCAAATTTTATCGGATATCTGGCCTGTACCAGCTCAGAAGACAGATCCTTCCGTTACAGTGGTTATCTCACTGGCTGGGTGTATGCCGGAAATGCCCTGGCGAAAGCAGATTATGAAGGTTTTATTGAACTTTATAAGAAATTAGATGAAAAAGCCAGAAATGACCTGGAAGATAATAATGTTTTCTGGGATCGTTTTGAGGGAAAGACAGCAGAAGTGTCCACCAAGGTAAATGATACATATTTAAAAGCCCACAGCCAGACAGATGGTGTCTTAAGCTATGGGCGTATGGTTGACCTTATGCTTGCGGACTATTATCCAGATGCCGCAGCAGACTGAGCTGTTTTTCTAAATGTTTCCCTGAATATTTCCCCAATCTGCATCACTGGCGGAGGGCTTTCGATGGGGTTGCCTCAGAAGCCGTAGCCTTCTTCCAGGTATACCTCTCTTCTAAGATGGTATCTTCCGGGAGCAGCAGGTAATTATTATCCCGGTCTGCATCATTAATCATGGCATTTAACTCTTTTATCAGATAGCTGTCCGGGAGATTCCGCTCCCACCAGGTATAGCCCTCTGAAGTCCTTATCCCTTTGGCATCGATCTTGCGGCCTGCGTAGTAATCAATATATACATCTGCGTAGGTCTCTGCCATGGATCTTTTTACATCACTTCCCACATTTCGTACTACACCGCCGATCTGATCTGAGATCAGCTTCTGGAGATATTCTTCAGACCATGTTTCAAAATTTAAAAGATCAGTATTTTCCTGTCCTGTACGTCTGGCCCAGGCAGACACATCCACAGATTCTGTGGAATATTCCATGCTCCCATCTGCTTTCCACTGTAAAATGCCGTACTGACAAGGTGGGATACTTATGGCATCAGTAACGATCTCCTGAATACCGTAGGCATCATCTGCCACTCCCGGTTCCGCCTTATGCTTGCGGATCCTCTGTACATGGAGATGACCGCTTAAAAACAGGGGAATTTTATATTTCTGAAGAAGATCGATAACTTCTCCGTTATTATCCATAGCACACTGGGTGGTGTACATACGGCTCTGGGCAAGAAGGTTGTGGTGGGCAATGGGCAGTATCTGCATCCCATCTTCCTGGGCTTTTTTTAACTGCTCATCCATCCACACTAAGGTTTCTGCCTTGATCCGGCCTTCTACCAGGTTTTCAGGCTCATACTGGCAGGAATCCAACATCAGCAGGCGGTTTCTTTCATCCAGCTGATAAACATAACTTAAAGAAGCACTGTCCCGGCTGATAGCCTGATCATAGCCGTACATATGATAAATATCATAAAATTCTTCTGGTGTAACACTATCTGCGGCAGTTTTTTCATCTCCAAAATAGACAGCTGCATTAGGATTATTGATATCATGATTTCCCGGAATGACCAGCACCGGAATACCTGCTTCCTGGACTTTGCCAAGCTTCCTGGCCAGCTCCTCATGATTGATCTTCTCCCCGTTCATGGTAATATCGCCGCTGAGCACCAGTGCTGAAGGCTTTTCGGCGATCACCTGATCCATAAATGCATCTAACAGCTGGGGAAGATATTTTACTACCTTTCCGTCACACCGCTCTACAAAAAGCTGAAAAGCTGCTCCATCATCCTCTGCATCTGCACTCTGATAATGGACATCCGTTGCCTGGATGATCTTTGGGGGCGCATACGGCAGTTCTTGTGGAACCGCTGGCCATACCTGCTCTATAGTCTTGTTCCAGCCTTTATAGCCGATCTCCCGGCGGATATGGGTTCCTTTTCCATCAATCTCATCCTGTGTTTCTTCTGTATCTCCTGACGGTCCTGCTTCACCATTTCCGTCGTTTTTTCCAATTTTATGATCTTTGTCAGGATCTGCATCGTTATCAGTCCCGTCTATTACAATATCTGTATCTGCCCCAGTCTCTGTAGTATATTCTGTACTGTCTATGGCAGTTGTTATTTTCTTAAAAAAGTGCAATACCCCGAAGCATACCAGAAATACAAGGGTATACATCAGGGCACTGACGATCCAGGTTTTTCGTTTCATACTTATATGATCCCCAACTCTTTCATAGCATAGGCGATCCCGTCATCCTCTACTGTTTTTGTGATAAATGTGGCATATGGCTCTAATACCGGACTGTGATCTCCCATGACTACGCAGTTTTCTGCATACCGGAACATGGAAAGGTCATTGCTGCTGTCACCAAATACATAGGCATCTTCGATCCCAATGCCGCAATGCTTTAATACCAGATCAATGGCTGTGGCCTTGGAATGACCTCTTGGGATACACTCATAAAAACCGTTTTCCCGGTCAATAACCTCCATATCAGGCATTCTTCCAAACAGCTCTTTGCAGCGGCTTTTTTCATCAGAACCAATGTAAAATTTATCAAAATCAAAGCTGTCATCTTCCCAGAAACATGGCATTGGGCAGCCAGATATCTTAACAGACTGTTTTACGCGTTCTACCTGTGGCAGGCGGGATGGTGTTTCGTGCATATAGCAGCCGCCCAGTCCTTCTAACACGCCGTCCAGTCCACATTCATCAATGTCTCTTTTTATCTGCAAACCTCTTTCGTGTGGGATCATATGATGGTATAATACCTCATCTCTTACTCTCACATAAGTACCACAGCCGCAAAGGAAGCCATCTGCATCCACCTGGGAACGGATCTGTGTTAAATGAGGATACACACGGCCTGTATTGATCAGGACTAAATGCCCCTTTTCTCTGGCCTGTTTCAGTGCCTCTTTCGCACTGTCAGGAACCCTCCGCGTCTTTTCAGACAGGAGGGTTCCGTCAATATCAAAAAATAAAGCTTTTGTTCTGTTATTATTCATCATCCCTGAATACAATAGTTCCTGTTTCCTCATCCATGCTGTCAACAATAGCCAGTGACTCCAGACGGATGCCTTCGGAACGGATCAGATCTCCGCCTACCTGGAAGCCTTTTTCAATAACGATACCCGCACCTACTAATTCAGCGCCGGAATCCCTTACTACAGCTGCCAGACCTTCTAATGCCTTTCCATTTGCCAGGAAATCATCAATAAGAAGCACTTTATCACCTTTTCCGAGGAATTCCTTAGATACGATGATGTCATATACTCTTCCGTGAGTAAAGGACTCTACCTTAGAAGTATAAACTTCACCTGCAATGTTCTTGGTCTGTGTTTTCTTCGCGAATACAACAGGGACATCAAAATACTGAGCTACAATACATGCAATTCCGATTCCGGAAGCTTCGATGGTAAGGATCTTGTTTACTTCCACATCCGCAAACCTGCGCTTGAATTCCTTTCCGATCTCCCCAAACAGTTTAATATCCATCTGATGATTTAAAAAACTGTCTACTTTCAGCACATTTCCTGCTTTGATCTTGCCGTCCTTACGGATCCTGTCTTTTAAGAGCTGCATGTATAATATCCTCCTTCTCCATTGGTTTTTAATGTAAGATTAATTTGCCTTTGTAGTTTCCGTTGTTGTTTCTGCTTCTGTGGTCTCAGACTCAGTTGTTTCGTTTTCGGAAGTTTCCTCTGCTGCAGTCTCAGTTTCAGTAACAGCTACTTCACGCTCAGACAGTTTTGCAGGATTTTCTGCCTCATTGTCTGCATTGGAAGCTAAGAATCTTAATACCTTATCCTGAAGTACCTGCTCCTTTACAGTATCTTCACCGTAAAGGCTTACTAAAGTATCCTTGGTTGCTCCGTTTGCCTGTGCAAATGCTTCCATATCCTCATCTGTAATATTGTCAAGACCTTCTTTTGCTGCAATATCCTTTACAACGATTTCTTTCTTGGCTGCTTCTTTTACAGAAGAGTAGATATACTCCTTAAATCCAGCCTCATCCATACCATTTGCCTGTGCCATCTGGGAAAGAGTCATTCCATACATCTTAGCCTGGTTGGTGTACTGCTTTAACATCTGGTTGTAGCGTACAGAAATACCATTTCTGGAAAACTTGAAATCGGAGTTGTCGATCACATCCTGAAGAACATCCTGTTCCATTTCCTGCTCTGCTGTCTTCTGCTTCTGGGTTAACAGATCAGCCCGGATACCTTCCTTGTACTCATCTACAGTCTGGTAAGAAGAGGTTCTCTGTACAAATGCATCATCTAATACTGCGTCCTGTTTCTCCTTTACAGAATTAACAGTTACTTCAAATACAACTGCCTGTCCTGCTAAGGATTCTTCTCTGTAATCTTCCGGGAAAGTTAAGTTTAATGTCTTTGTCTCGCCCTTTTTTGCACCGATCAGACCATCTTCAAAACCATCGATCATGGTCTTGGAGCCAAGAGTCAGATCCGTACCTTCTGCAGTACCGCCATCAAAAGCTTCTCCGTCTTTTGTGCCCTTGTAATCAATGTTTACAATGTCACCATCTTTTGCAGCTCTGTCTACTTCTACTTCATTTGGATTCTGCTTCAGATTGGTCTGGATCTTCTGGTCTACTTCATCGTCTGTTACTTCCGGGGCAGCTACATTTACTTTTACGCCTCTGTACTCAGAAACAGTTGCAGAACCAAGGTTTACATTTGTGGTGTCTGTGCTGCCTGCACATCCAGTCATTAACACAGCTGCAGTCAGACCGCATAAACATAATAATTTCAGTTTTCTCATTGTTGCATGTCCTTTTCTTTTCATTCTTTTCGCTTATTGTCTTCCCAGAAGCTTTTTGTCCGCCTCCGGAAAACAAAAACAGACTTTTTTTAAGCGTTGTACATAGTTATACCATACACGGACGGGAAAAAAAAGCCTTTCCGGAAATTTTATACTTTCGGATTTTATGACGCATAAAAAGCTTTAAAAGCTTTGTATGTATGGTAAACATCTAATTTAGAAGAAAGTTCAAAAGGTGCATGCATAGAAAGGATCGGCACACCTAAGTCTACTGTATCTACATCCATGTGGGCTACAAACTTGGCAATGGTGCCGCCGCCGCCTGCATCCACTGCTCCAAGCTCGCCCGCCTGCCAGTAAACACCTGCATCTTCCATAATACCGATGACTTTCGCCATGATCTCCGCACTTGCATCATTGGAGCCGCTTTTTCCTCTTGCACCTGTGTATTTGGTGAGAACACAGCCTTTGTTGATGTAGCTGGAATTGCGGGCCTCGTATACATCTGCGAAGGTTGGGTCATAAGCTGCATTTACATCAGAAGATAAACATAAGGAAGCTCTTAATACATCTCTCACCGGAATCTTTTCCATAGAAGCAAGATCTTCTATATAATGAAGGACATAATCGGAGTTTAAACCTGTATTTCCGTCAGAACCTGTTTCTTCTTTATCTGTTAAAATGGTCACTGTGGTATGCTCAGGCTTTTTGGTGTCGATCTCCGCAGTCAGTGCAGTGTATGCACAAACCCGGTCATCCTGACCATAAGCACCCACCATACTGCGGTCTAAACCGATATCCCTTGCTTTTACAGCCGGTACCAGTTCAAATTCGGCTCGGAAGAAATCCTTTTCCTTGATCCCGTACTGGTCATAAAGCAGTGCCAGAATGGAAAGCTTTACTGCATCCTTAATATCTTCACCCTCATAGGGAAGAGAACCTAAAACAACATTTAATTCTTCTCCCTTTAAGCCATCTTTTAATTGGCGCTCATTCTGCTTGGCAGCCAGATGGGGCAGCAGGTCTGTGATACAGAATACCGGATCATCTTCCTTTTCACCGATGCAGATCTCCGTCAGTTCCCCGTTTTTCTTTGCAACAACGCCGTGGATCGCCAAAGGGATCGTTCCCCACTGGTATTTGCGGATACCGCCGTAATAATGTGTTTTAAAGTAGGCAATATCTTCTTTTTCATATAATGGATTTGGCTTTAAGTCCAGTCTTGGGGAGTCAATGTGGGCTCCATTCATATGCAGGCCTTCTGATAATGGCTTTTTGCCAAATGTAGTTGCGATAATAGCCTTGCTGCGATTTACATAATACACCTTGTCTCCCGGCTCATAAGAGGCAGTACGGTCAAACGGCTTATAGCCAGCTCTTTTTAACATGTGTACCGCTTCTTTTACACACTCACGCTCTGTTTTTCCTGCGTTAAGGAATTTTTTGTAACCTTCGCAGTATTTGAAAGCCTTTTCCTTGTGGTCTGGTGCATCTTTTCCAATATGTGGAGCAGACCAGGTAAGCTGCTCCTGTAACTCCTGTGCTTTTGTTTTCTTGGACATTGGATTTTCCTCCGTAAATTAAGTATTACTCAGCCGCCTGAGGGCGGAGAGAAACATTGATATATACTTCCCGCTAAAGCGGAAAAATCGGGACCAACTCCCGTTGAAAGCTATAACTCGAAAGTTCGGACTCTTGGCTTCGGTTTATCCCCCGCCTGCGCCCCCATCTTTTTATGCCTTGCATCCATAAGAATGGCAGAAACCTGGGCATCCCCCAACCCGGCAGCAGCCTGTATCATCTGCTCTATCATCCGGACGTCTGTTTCTTTTTTCTGTGCCAGCCAGGCAAGGATTTCTCTTTCCCCCCGTTCTGCAAGACCCTTTGCTGCTTCTTCCGGATGTTTTTTAATGTACTTCCAGTATTCTTCTTTCCATTCCTCTGTCAAGCCTTTGGGCCAGTACAGACGATAGATGGCCATGCGGCATACAAGAACCGGGCTTTCTAAAATCTCTGCTGTTGGCAGCAGCTTGTCATATTCCCAGAACTGAAAATCAGTTCCGCTAAAGCAATACCGGTACATATGGCCACAGCCATGCATTTCCCGCATAATAATACGGGCGGGAGTATTTTCTATAGACTCCTCAAAAAACTCCGGGAAAATAAGCTTTGCCAGCAGTTTTCCCTGTTCATCCCGGTAGTCTACTACCAGCATCTGCCGCAATTCTGAAAGGATCTCTTTAAAACTGGACTTTGCCTCTGGAAAAATGCGTATATCCAGTTCTGTTATCCGGGTACAGCCGGTAAATACTCCTGCGCCCCAGTCTTTCACTGTACTGCAGCAGGAAAGCTTCTTTAAATGAAAGCAATTATAAAAGGCATAGGCTCCCACTTTTTCCAGATGCTCCGGCAGCGTAAGCTCCTCCAGGACCTCGCCGCACATTTCCGGCTCTCCTTCCCGTTCTACTGCCGGCTGCTCCCGCCTTCGCACAGTTTGGGAAAATGTATATGTATCCAGTTCTGTTACCGGAAGTCCTTCTATGGTGTCCGGTATCACCAGTTTGTTATCTAATGTGTAGCAGCGCTCCACACAGATCCCATTTGCAGTCTTTCTATATGATATATTCATGTAATCAGTTTAATCAGTTTTGACATTTTTTTCAACCCTATTTAAAAAAGCTGCTTCCTTTTACAGAAACAGCTTCCAGATGGCAATGCAGATGGAAAATACGGCAATGCCTTTTTTTAATAATGTCTGATTGATGCGGACTGCATTTTTACTTCCAAAATAAACGCCGATACCATGGAATACCAGGGCTGCAGCCAATATTTTCAAAAGCCGGACTGAGATACACTGGGAAAAATATCCTAAACATGCAGGAATCCCAATAAAAACAGAATTAAACAATGCTACACCAACTGCAGTGCGCACCGGGATCTCCAAAAGGACTAAAAGCGGCATTACCAATACCGGTCCGCCTGCTCCCGAAAGAGCACAAATGGCACCCGTGACTGTTCCAAGACCTAAAACAGCGGGAAGATTTCCTGCAAATGTACTGTCCTTTGCCTGTTCATCACTGGCAGCTGCCTTTTTATCTTTTCTTAAAAGAATGGAGATACCAGAAAGAAAAACTACTGTATATAGCAAAGTTTTTACGCCGGACTCCGGGATCAGCATGTTAAGACACACACCGAAAACAGCTCCTACCAGGCTTCCTACACTCAATTTAAGCCCAAATCTCACATCCAGATTTCCAGTCTTTTTGTAATTAACAGAACCTAAAAGCCCGGATATAATAAAAGCTCCAAAGCTTAAGGCCAGTCCTTCTGTAGTGCCAAGTCCCAGAAGAGATGTATAAGTGATGGGCAGAAGAAATCCCGCCACACCTGTCAGCCCCACACAGACTCCTACCACCAGATTGGCCATTGTTACGATCAGCCAGAATGTGATACCTGTGATCATGTATTTACTTCCTCCATGTATTTCATCGCTTCATAAAAGATTTTTTCTTCATCCAGAGTGAGAATTTCACGATTCTTCATCAGCAGCCTTCCATCTACAACCATATCACAGACATCAGACGCTGTAACACATTCTAACAGGGTATTCACCAGATTACCAGTAGGATATAAATGAGGCTGCATGATATTAATGGTGATAAAGTCCGCCTTTTTGCCTTCTGCAATGATACCTCCATCTTCTTTCATCAAGTGATATCCCTCTTTTGTAACCATGGAAATGATCTGGGCTGCAGGCATAATGGCCGGATCACTCTGGGCAACACCATGTTTTACATTCATTACAGAACGGAATATCTTCATTTCATTCCATAAACTTAATCCACCATGAGCCGCACCATCTGTACCAAGTCCTACACAAATGCCATCTTCCAGAAGAGCCGGTGTTTCCGGAACTCCTTTTGCACAATTGCTGAAAGGGCAGTGACATACTTGCACATTCCGTTCATGAAGGATCGATCTTTCATGGGCCGATACCATGATGCTGTGGGCACCGATAAAACGGTCACTTAAAACACGCAATGAATCCAGATATTCATAAGGGCGCATCTTAAAATGCTGAAGAAAGAAATTCACTTCTCCCGGATATTCGTTCATATGAGCCTGTAAAAGAGCCTGACGGTCATCTGCATGCTCTGTTATCTGGCGGATCAGACTTTCAGAACAGGAGATCAGGGAACGCAAAGCATAAGCTGACTTCAGTCTCTTATATTCCCCACAGAATTCATAAAAATCATCTGCCCGGGCAACAGCCTCTTCTGTTGTAGTTGCAATAGACTCCGGAAGTCCTTTTTCATCCATGGTAGAAAGGGAAAGTGTTCCACGCAGTCCCGCCTTATCATAAACCTTCACAGCTTCTTTCATATGATAGCTTCCTGCGTCAATAAAAGCCGTAGTTCCTGATCGGATCATTTCCAGAGCAGCCAGCTGCGCACTCAGCTTCATTTTTTCCGGTGTCAGGGTACTCTCAAAAGGAAGCATGATACGGGTCCAGATCATAGGAAGTTCATCTAACACGCGGCCCTTTAGCAGCTGCTGTCCTGTATGCATATGACAATCTGCCAGACCAGGCATCAAAAGTTTGCCGCAGCCGTCTAATACCTGTGGTGCAGCTTTTCCAGGTTCTTTGACCTTTAAACTGCTTTCAGAAGCAGGTGCGATCTTTGAAAAACGGCCATCTGTCACATCTACTGTCTGGTCTTTTAAAATCGTTCCGTCTTCTGTCAAAACAGATACATGAGTAATACGTAAATCAGCCATATTGACCTCCTAGATCGCTCCTGCAGCCATTAATCCCATTTGAGCAATAATTGCTGAGAATACAAAAGTACCTGTCATAACAAACACACCGATCAGTATCATTTTCCAGCCCTGTTTTAAGAAGGTATGGATCTGGTCACTGATAGAAACACCAGCATATGCGCCTACCATAGTAAGAGGTGCGGTGAAATTGATCTTTCCGGCAGATGCAATGACAAATTCACGGCATGGGGAAATAGGGGATGCTGCCAGCAGTCCGATAATAGAAACATATGCAACAATAGGAAGTTTTAAAGGAACTACTTTACTTACTGCAACCCCTGCAATGGCGATTGCCAGCAGGATGCACCTTCCTGGAAGAGAGTCAGTAAATGCTACATGAAAGGCTTCGAGAAAACATCTAACTATCGCCCCTCCTGCAGCATTTTTTCAAATTCATCTACTGGTACCGGCGGTGAAAACCAGTATCCCTGAACTTCATCGCACATGGTATTTCTAAGGATGGACGCCTGTTCCGGTGTCTCAACTCCCTCACATACAATATGATATCCAAGACCTTTTAACAGGTTGATGATCTCACGAAGGAAATAAATACCCTTGGGAGTGATCTCGCAGTTATTAATAAAGGCCCGGTCTACTTTCACCGTATTTACCGGAATATCAATAACTGTATTTAATACTGAATAGCCTGCTCCAAAATCATCTAACGCAGTCCGAAAACCAACTGTCCGAAGCTTTGCAAACAACTGTTTTACATGGTCATAATCAGAAACAGTGGCAGTTTCTGTAAGCTCTAATTCTGTAAGAGCCGGATCCACACCATACTTTTCCAGAATAGCAGTATAACGATGGATGGTATCGCTGTTCTGGGCATGGAGCGCTGACGCATTGATAGAGATCAGACGCTGTGGAAGTCCCTGTTCTTTCCATTTTGCCAGGAGTTTTACTGTTTCCTCAAACATATAGAAATCCAGGTCAATGATACGGCCATTTTTCTCATAAACCGGGATAAAGCTGTCCGGCGGAAGCAGTGTTCCGTCTTCTTTCTGCCAGCGGACTAAGGACTCCGCCCCTACGATCTTTCCTGTGGTCAGTGAGAAGCGTGGCTGAAGATATACTTTAAATTCCCGGTTTCTAATGGCTTTGTCAATCCCTGTGGCGATCTCATTTTCCATATTCTGCCGGTCTGCCATAGTCTTGTCATAAACGCAGACTGTTACCGGAGAATTGTCCTGGATCTGATGTCTTGCATAGTTTGCAGCATCAATAGCAAAGGACGCCCCGGCGCAGTCCCCTTCTACTTTATAAACGCCGGTGCGCAGACGCAGTTTCGCTTCCGGGTATTTTCTCTGCTGCCGTTCAATAAATCCACTATTGATACGATTGATGGCATCTATAGAAGTGTCATTCCATTTTTCTTCAAAGAAAAGCAGGAACTGATCTGCTACCACTCTGGTAAAATGAGCGGTATTGCATTTTTTCAGTGTATCAATAATATAGCCGGTAAATTCCCTCAGCAGCTGGTCTCCGGCTGCATATCCATATTTACGGTTAAAGTATTTGAAATTTTCAAGATCTGTATAAACTAAAAGATAGCCTTCTCCCTTTCCGTCAGTGAGCACATTGTCTATTTCTTCCCTGAAGCGGTTGAAGGAAGGAAGTCCTGTAACCTTGTCATATTCCGGATAACCAGTGCAGCTGCTGCACGGTGTCCCTGTCGCTTTCATCTGGACCAGTTCATGTTCTAAACGCTCTTCCTGGTGCCACTCCCCAGTCACATCAATGACCATGCCAAAAAGAATGTCTGATTCCCCTGCATCCCCTTCTTCTGAAATGGAAACTGTCTCAAGACGTTTTCTGGAAATACCGCCATCATCATCTACTTCCCTGATATCAATAGGGCCTTTGATACGTCCGCTGTAAAATTCAATAGCTTTCCATCGGTCATCTGGATATATCCGTGTTTTGTCCCTGAGATAATCGCAGTATTCCGGGATCTTTGCATCTACTTCCAACTCTTTATTGTAACGTATCAAAGTATCTGTTTTTACATGATATTCAAATATGATAACACCGCTTTTTTCTAAAATAGCGGAAAGATGCTTCAGCATTCTCCTGCTGTCGTTCTCTTTACTGCGCTTTGGCATCTTTTTTTCCTCCTCTTATCTCAAGTACCATCCCCAGGTGGAATTACACTCATGGTTTAATTATACATCATACTTTACCATATTTGTATTTGAGATTCAAGTTGATTCCCGCTAATACTTATCTGGCATTTTTGCCAAATGTTACTATACACGGGTAGTTCATTTTCATTGTGGAAAGTGACGAAAATCATTT
>OGYT01001865.1_pt1 | contig 12476 bp, 7 predicted proteins | sample 1576631 | NCBI WGS metagenome assembly OGYT01 (sample SAMEA3541588, study PRJEB24748) | human gut metagenome | biome: human gut; feature: human-associated habitat; material: faeces | place: China | collected 2012
GCTAAACTATGGCTTACGGTAACACCGCATTGACTTTTTCGGACCTGCGCAAGCGCATGGATCCCGATGGCAAGATTGCCTGGATCATGGAAATCATGGCCCAGAGCAACCCGATTATGCAGCACATCCCCTGGATGGAAGGCAACCTGCCGACAGGCAATCAGACGACACTGCGCACGTCGTATCCTCATCCCCAGCTCCGCCGTATCAACCGCGGCATTACGCCGGGGAAATCGACGACCCGTCAGATTGTCGATACCTGCTGCCTTATGGAAGGCATGAGCCAGGTAGACGTCCGTATCGTCAACTTGGCACCGGACAAAGAAGCAACCCGTCGTTCAGAAGACGGCGCCTTCGTCGAAGGCTTCACGCAGGACCTGGCGAAATATATGTTCTACGGCGACACGGAAAAGAACCCCGATGAATTCAATGGCCTGGGTATTCGCTTCAATACCTTCACGGGTGATAAAGGAACCTATGGCTTCCAGACCATTAACGCCGGCGGCACGACGGAAAATAAACAGACGTCGATGTATATTGTCGATTGGGGCGAAAATGCCGTCACCGGCATTTATCCAAAAGGCTCCCAGGCTGGACTCAAAATGGAAGACAAAGGCGAGCATATCGTGGAAGATAGCGAAGGGGGCAAGTACAATGCCCTCGTTACCTGGTTTTCCTGGGACGCTGGCCTGGCCGTCCAGAATCTCCGTAAAGTTGCGGCTATCCGCAACGTCGATGTTGCCACAAACCCGACAGGGATTACGGCAGCCGACCGGAAGAAACTCGTCGAAAATATCATCGTCGCAAAGAACCGTATCGTCAACCCGAAACGCCCGATTCTCTACGTGTCGGACAAAGTCTATACAATTCTCGAATTATATTTGAACGACAAAAACAACATCTACGTCACCCAGAGCGAAGCCTTGAACGGAATCCCGAAACTCTATGTACAGGGCCTGGAAGTGTCCAAATGTGACGCCCTGAGCGATACCGAACCGGTTATTACAGAATAGGAGGACCCTATGGTTTACGATGGCGAAAACACCTTTTACTGGAAGAAAGCACTGAACGGGACGACGACAGGCACGTCGGACGTCGTCCAGACCGGCAAAGGGGATGCGGGAAATCCGCTTATCCTCTACGTCACGGCTCCCGGTGCTACGGCCGATTTGACCGTCGAATTACAGACGGCTGTGGACGAAGCCTTTACACAAGCCGTTACCCTGGGAACGTATACCCTGAAAAAAGACGACGGTTTGAAAACAAAAGTTCCCTATGGGGACTTGGGCTTCATGCGTATCAAATACACCGGCGCGTCGGCTCTGACAGGTGGCACCTTGACGGCCGCCCTGGTCATGGATGCGGACCTGGCATGATACCAGCTATCCATTTCAAAAACGCCGGCCCGAAGCGGAGACTCGAAGATTTACATGCCAATGAGCTGCGACTTCGCCTGGAACATGCCGGGATACCGTATCCCGACGATACGACGAAACAAGACCTCGTCGACCTCGTACGGAAACACAGATTGTAGATGGGAGGGGCTTCGGCCCCTCACTCTATAGAAAGGAGCAGCCATGACCGATACAGATATTTGTAACATGGCCCTGTCGAATATCGGCAAGGGCGTCATTGAAAACATGGAAGAAGGCGTGGAAAATGCGAGAGCTTGTAAACTATTCTACGACCCGACACGTCGTGAAGTGCTACGGTCTTTTCCCTGGGGGTTTGCACACCGGATTGAGCGCCTGGCCGTAGTCGATGTCGATGTGCCGGGCTGGGATTTTGCCTATGGCTATCCCGATAAATGCCTGATGATCCGTAACGTCGTATCCGATGCCAGCGGCGCTGACCGCGTCTATGAGCGCTTCGACGTCGTCAATATCGGCAGCAGTACGAAAGTCATCGTTACCAATGGCGAGCAGTGCTATGCCGACTATACGTGGGATGTGGAAGACCCGGAACTGATGGATACGATTTTCCTGCAAGGTTTCGCTCATCTGCTGGCGTCGAAACTGGCTATGCGGCTGACTGGCAACCCTCAGCAGGGACAGAACGAATATCAGCTGTACCGGGCTGTCATCGCTCAGGCGCAGGTCCAGGATGCTCGGGAAATGGAACCGCACACCGCCTTTGAAAGCAGCTACATCGCCGCAAGGAGGGGATACCGTGGCTAACATCTACGTCATTCAGCCGGCCTTTACGACAGGTGAAATATCCCCGGCTGTCGGCAGCCGTGTCGATTTAGACCAGTACAAGTCGGCTTTGCTTAATGCGGAGAATACCGTTATACGCCCCTATGGCGGCTGTTACCGTCGACAGGGGTCCAAGTATATTGGCGAACTCAAAAGCAGCACTCAGGACGCTATCCTCGTTAGTTTTTACAATTCTGAAACTGACGCGTATCTCCTGGAAGTTGGTGTCCAATACATCCGGATTTGGAAAGATGGCGCCTATACGGGCATAGAAATTAGTACGCCTTATAGTAATCCTAAAGGGTTACAGTTCAGTCAGTCCGGCGATGTCATGTATATTTGTTCCGGCCAGTATCCGGTAAAACTGCTGCGGCATAAACAGGCCGGCTGGGACCTTATCGACATGGAAATCACCGAACCCTATTATGACGCCATGCTCGATGCCGTCGTCGATAATAAAGTTACGCCATCCGGCACCTCTGGGACCGTGACTATCAGCTCGCAAGCCGCTATTTTTCACAGTGGCATGGAAGGCGGCTATATTCAGCTCAACCAGAAAGTCGGCAGCCAGACCTTGTCCGGATCATGGGGCGAAGAAACGACGACCTGGACGTCAGGCGAACTCTATGTCGGAGAAAAATGGAAAATCGTCACTCACGGGACACACCATTACGAAATCCTTCTTCAGAAGCGGGAAAAGAAAAGCTCCATTTGGCGGGAATATCGCAAGTACACGTCCAATGACGACCAGAACTACACCGAATCGGGCAGTGAAACGGAGGGCTGCTATTTGCGGCTCATCGTCAAAATATGGAATGATGATGCGGCCAGTGAATCGAAACTGACCGTAGATCTGACACGCCTGCCCTATACCCATACGGGGACGGCAAAGATTACGGCTGTCAATTCTGGGACGACCATTACCGCTACCGTCAAAGATGTATTCGGCAGTACCGACGAAACGGCCGACTATGCCCTGTCTTCGTGGAACAGCTATTACGGTTTCCCCCAGCAGTCGTGCTTTTTCCAGGACCGCTTAGTCTTTGCCGCCAACTACAAGAATCCCTATTCATTGTGGATGAGTAAGACCGGAGATTATCCGAACTTTTCCGTTGAAAAAGTGGACGGTACGGTCACCGATGACAGCGCTATCAAAATGGACCTCATCGTCCGTAACTCCTATCAGATTCGCCACCTCGTCCCGTCACATGACCTCGTCGTCCTCACGTCAGGGAATGAATGGGTCATCAGTGGTGACAGCGTCCTGACGCCGACGAAAGCCTATCCAAAGTCACAGACCATGCGCGGCTCCTCGACGTGTCTGCCACAGAATATCGGCAACCGTATCGTTCATGTCCAGCGGTCCGGTTCGACCGTCCGCGACCTGGGCTATCAGTACGAATCGGATAACTATAACGGCGACGAGCTGGATATTCTGGCTACGCACTTAGTCAAGAACCATAAACTGCTCTCGTCAGCTTATTGCCAGGAACCGGATTCTACGCTCTTTTTCGTTCGCGATGACGGCGTCCTCCTGGCCTTTACGATGATACGGGAGCAGAAAGTTTTCGCCTGGTCTCATTTCGTCACGGACGGAAAATATAAATGGATTGTCGCCATCCCACGCAATGAGAACGACGAGCTCTACGCTATCGTCGAACGGACCGTGAACGGGCAGCCGAAGCGGTATTTGGAACAGTTTGCCATCATGCGCGACGATACCGACCAATATGCCGACTCTTATGTCACGGGCAGCGGCACAATAATTGCCTTGCCACACCTCGTCGGGAAAACGGTAACCATCGTAGGCGACGGTATCCGTCAGAAGGACGAAGTCGTCCCAGCTGACGGCATGGTGCATCTCGATGAGTCGTATAGCCGTATCATCGCGGGCCTGCCGTACACGACCAAGATTGAACAGCCCGGCATGGAAGTCAGCCTCCGGGAAGGAACCTTGCAGGGGCGCGTCCATAAAATCAACGCGGTCACCCTGCGCGTCGAAGATACATACGGTGGTAAAATCGGCCTGACTTTCGACAAAATGGATGAACTCAAATACACCGACGAATATACCTTATTTTCCGGGGACCTGACTCAGAGCGTCCCTTTATATGATATTGGGGCCAACACGCGCAACCACTTGTGCATCATGAGTGATGAACCGTACCCCTTTAAACTCAACGCCATAATCAAGGAGGTCAGTATTGATGGGGGATTGGTTAGCGCATATAACGGTTAAACCGATAACGAAAGAATTGCTGCCCGACGTCCGCTGGCTGGCAGAACGCCTGCGGAATCGGGACGATATGGAATTAAAAGCAACAGATACCCACTTAGAAACCTTCGCCGTCGATGTAGACTACGAAAATCACATCGCCTACGTGGACGGCCAGCCGCTATTGCTGTTCGGCGTCAGCCGCAGTGTAATTTGCGGCTATGGCCATGTCGTGTGGTGTGTCGCACGGCATGACCTCTATCAGCATTACAAGAAAGAATTCGTCGCCCTGGGCCGGCAGGTCCTGCCGAAGTGGAAGCGGCGGTTCCCGAAAATGTGGAATATGATAACACAGAGCAACGAGAAGTCCCGGCGCTGGCTGAAATCATTCGGCGCGGAATTCTCGAAGCCCTTTCTCTATAAAGATATGTCGTGGCAGTTGTTTTTTGTGAAAGGGGATGAAAAGCATGTGCGGCGCACCGTGGATGATGGCCCTTACGGCCATACAGGGAATCAATCAGTACAACCAGCAAAAACAGCAGTATAACGCACAATCTGCACTGTATAATGCACAGGCTAAGGCAGCCGAACAAAATGCCCGTATCAGCCAGGTCAAACAAGAACAGATTGCCGAACAATATGCAGCACAGCAGTCTAAACTGAATGACCGCATGAAATTAGCAGCCGGGCAGACAGCTGCTCAGGCCGGGGCCAGCGGACTGCAGCTCAGCGGGTCCCCTTTGGATGCTTTGTCTTCCAGCTATGATGCCTGGCGAGATGACAGCAGCACCTTACTGCAGAACCAGCGCAATGACATTTGGTCCGAACATGTGAACGAGGTCAACTATCAGAACCAGGCCAATGCCTACCGGACCAGCGCGGCAAACTTACAAGCTCAGAAAAAGAGTGCCTTATGGGGCACGATTCTAGGGACGGCCGCGTCCATGTACGGTATCCATCGGACTTACGGAGCCGCCGACAAGACCAGCGGCACCTATAATGGCGCCTATGACATTAACCCGGGCACCTATTATAACGGCAGCGGCCACTATACCTATACGAACCGGTTCAAACAGGAAGCCGGCATTTTCACGCCGGCCTACACGTATACGGGGATTACGCCAGTCAACCTGGATAAGGCGATTGCCAAATACGATTCCAAGCCGCGTATCCGTCCGGTTAATCTCGAAAAATACTACTAGGAGGAAATCATGCAGATCAAGAGCTATAACCCGTCCGTGGACCCGAATACCATCCATGGCAATGTCCAGGCTCCAAGCGACTCGAACGCCTATGGGGGCAACGTGTCCGGCGCTAAAGTGTGGCAAACTGGCATGAGCGCCGTTCAGCAGCAGATGCAGGCCTATGTCGACGACCAAATCAACCTGAGTGTTCTCGACGCAAAAAATAAATATGAAGCCGGCATGAACGACCTGCTCAACAATCCCGATACGGGACTGCTGAATAAGCAGGATATAAATGCCCTGGATGTGGTCAATCAGTACCAGGCCGGCGAACGGGCTATCCGGGAATCGGCCATGGCCGGCCTGCCGAACTATCAGAAAGCCCACGATGCCTTCCTGCGCATGGCTGATGATGTAAACGTTCAGCGGGCGGGCCAGGTTATGAAATACCAGTACGCGAAAGACTTGGAACATCGGGACAACACGTTCAATACCTTTGTCACGAACGAAACGGACCACCTCGTCGAAAGCGGCAACAGCGACGGCCTTTTTAAAGGGCTGAACCGCATTACGGCGACGGCCTATGCCCTCTATGGCAATATCTACGGGAAAGACAAGATGGACGCCATGATAAAAGACAAAGCCACGACGATGGTCAACTCGGTGCTTACCAATTTGACGGCCAGCGGTAATGCATCGGACTTCGATAAAGCGACGGCCTTGCTGGAAAAGGTCAGTCCCTGGGTCGATGACAGCAAATTGACGTCCATGCGGCATATGCTCTTGCAGCGGAAACATGATAATGGCCTGCTGGAACGGGCCAAAGAAGCGGCCCGCCTGTATCCGAATGACCCTAAAAAGCGTGCTGAATACATCCGGGCCGGAGCGACGAAGACCGTATATAGTGGCAGTGCCAGCACGGGCAACCAGGTCGTCGATTGGTATATCGATGCCGCCCATGAACAGGGACTGGACCCTAGAATCTACTTATCTACAGGCATGCGTGAAACCGGTGGCGATACCATCGAAGGGATGCACATGGCAGACGGCGGCGGGTACGCCCAGATTACCGATGAAACGGCGCGGGCCTATGATTTGGATAGTAAGTTTCCTGGATGGGATACGGACCCGAAACAGAATATCCGTGCTGGCGCGTATATCCTCAAACAGAAGACCGACGAAAACGGCGGCGACCATTGGGAAGGCGTTCGGGCATACAATGGCAGCGGGGAAGCGGCGGAACAGTATAAACAGATTGTCAAGCATAATTACGACTCCTTAGATGGTATGGACTTATCCGGTAACGGCGGCAGTAAGATACAGCCATATAACCTGCCGACCCAGGGAGCGGACATCGACGAACAAGTTAAAGAACTGACGCCGGAATTTCAGCAAGCCCTGCCGTTCATCGGCGGGATGCTCAACCAGATGGGCGTTGCCGACGGCGCGGAAATCTCTTCGGCGGCCCGCACACGGGAACATAACGCCGAAGTCAATGGCTCACCGACCAGTCAGCATATCATTGGACCGAACGGGGGCAATGCCGTCGACATTGTACTTCCTGAAGGGACCAGCGCTGAGAAAGCCGAAGAAGTACGCAAAACCTTTGAAGACAGCGGCGCCTTTGACCAGGTCCTCTTCCACGATGCCGGCAGTGGCTATCACCTCCATTTAGGCGGTTATCACGGCGGCTTGGAAAAATCCGGCGGCGTGACGGCTCATACGGAAGTCATCTATGACGAAGCAGAACTCCAAAAAGCGGAACAAATGGCGACTTCTATCATTGCTGAGCAGAAACGGCAGGAAAAAGAAGCCAATGACGCTATCGTCGAACAGGGACGAATGGAAATGCAGCAGCTCTATCAATCAGGGAATCTGGACCCACAAGCCTATTTAGCCATTGCAGAGCGATACGGCTACAATAATCCTGATGTATATACGACGCTGAAAAGCTGTATCAGTGCCTATGTCAGCTTCCGTACTGGCGGATCTGGCGAATCATCCGGAGGAAACGGTCGCGGCGGTGGTCGTGGTGGAAGTGGCAGCTCTCGTAGCAGCGGGGCCAATTTGACTGTCCTAAAATCACTGTTCGGAAGCAACGGCATAGAGTCCTTCAACGATATAGTCAACTATTGCAATAATCATGGGATTCACTTATCAGCGGCAAACCTCAATACCTTGCAGAAAGCGGCCAGTGATTATCAGAATGGAACTGGTGAATATAAGCCGATGTACAATATCACGCCTCAGCAGATTGCTGATGCCAGCGGTATCAATCCGGCGGAATTTAAAGGAAATTGGCCTGTTATTCAGCAGCTGATTCGCGGGGCAGCCGTTCAATACCGTGCCGAACACAATGGGAATGAACCGTCTATGAATGATTTGATTCAGTTTGGCGTCAATGCTATAACGGCAGATCCGACGAATGGCGGCTATTCACAGGCACAAATGCGGGCAGCAGGTATCCTTCGTATTACGGTAGGCGACGATGGATATGCAATCGTTACAGACTGGAACCATAATTCGTATACCATTGACCGCTGGGACGTACAACAAATCCTCGACGGCGAACGGACCTTGGCCGATGTAGTCGAATCGGCTGAAGCGGCCAGTGATGATGGAGATAGTAGTGATAGCAGTGATGATGACAATAGCTATGTTGACACTTTGACAGAAACAGCCAGTGAAGTAGGCGAAGCTGTCAGCGAAGCGGCTGATGCCGTCGATGAAAGCGTTACGGAACACGTGGAAAATAATATAGCTTATGCGAATGGGGAAGATGAAGACCAGTCCGAAGGTGGCGGGTCTTATATTTATTAGGAGGAAATATGGCAGACTATACCTTTGATACGTCGGGCGATATGAGCGATGCCCTTAAAATAACCCCTGTCAAAGAACAGACGCAGGCCATGATTACGCCATCGGCAGAAGAAACGGCTGAACGGCATGAAGCCGAAGCCCAGGAAGCGGCCGCCAATGATGAGAAAATTGGGGAAATCATCGCATCCGGACGGCCGGTCATGCGTAAAATACCGGATTTACTGACAACGCCAACCATCACGGGGAACTTGAACCCACCAGAGCCGCAAGAAAAGCCGGAATGGCAGAAGGCCGCTGAATGGGTCGTCGATTCGGCCCGCGACATTTGGCGCAATCTCTTCAACGAAAATGCGCAGGTACTCAAGGATGCCGATACCTATGCCCCTATGCTCGGCGTATCGCCGCAGTATATGGTAGATCATCCCGAACTGCTTGAAGAAACAAAGAAACGCGATACCCTATTGACTATCAATGACTTCCTACCTGGCAATAACTGGTATTCGCCAGAAACGCTGGATAAATATTATCCGGAATTGGCGAAATTCCGGCAGGAAAACCCCGTTGGTGCGGCCCTGGCCTTGCGGAATCACCGGGACTTGAATGATACTCGCAGCATCTTTGAACGCATCGGCGATGCCTTCAACAGTGCCGGGGAACTCTTTGCTGACGCTTTTAACTCCGGCTCTGATATGGTGAAACTCTATGATGCACAGATGAAGGCTGTCAATGGTGAAGAACTGGATACCGTCAAACCGGAAGTCGACGAAATCACACAGCGCCTCAAAGCCTACCAGGAAGAAGACCGGCCTACATCGGCACTGGGGAAAATCGTCTATGACACCGTGCAGCAGCTGACCATTTACGGCACACAGGGGTTGCGTGCTCTCCAGTATGTCCCGAAGGGCATGGCCCTGGCTATGGCCACGGCCACTCCTGCTGCCGCCGCGGCTGGTCCGGGAACACTCGGGGCTGGCTCGGCAGCCATCTTGGCCGCCGCCGGTGCGACCGGGGCCGCCTGGGGGTTACGGACCGGCCTGTACAATGAAATCAGCAAACAATCCATGGCCGACCGCTATTGGCAGATGGCACAGCAGCAGTCGAATGGAAAGCCTTTATACAGCCGGGCGAACATGCTGACTGATAGTGCCGTCGTCGGCGCGCTGAACGGAGCCGTCGAATTGGGATTGTTGGAATTTGGCTATGGTCCGATTAAAGCGGCCTTCGGCAAAGATGCCGCAAAATCCCTGCTGACCAATGCGGCTGCTCAACGGGACGTAGTAAACCAGGGCAAATTAGCCCTGGCTAAAATCGCAGCTCTCGCAGGGGCGAAACAGTACGCCCGCGGGACGCTGTCTGAATTGACGGAAGAAGGTGTACAGTCCGTCATCGGTGACGTCGCAACAAACGTAGAATATGGAATCCATCATAAAGGCAGCTGGAACACCGTCGGCGATGTGCTCAACAACGCCGTCGACGCGATGGTAGAGGCTGTCCCGGCCGCCCTCGGCATGGGCGCTATGGGAACCGGGATGCATACAGTCGGGCACTATAACGCCATGCGTAATATTGCCAGCCTCAAAGTCGACTCCTGGCGCGAAGAATATCAGCGCAACGTAGAAAAACAAATGATTACAGACCTTGTGGCTAATAAATCAGATAATAAGCTGGCTACAGATTCTCCGTCCACGTATCAAACCGTCATCCAAAGCCAGGCCGAACAGCACGATATGGGCACTATCTACACCGATGCCCAGGAGCTGGCCCGGACTCCGGAAGGCGTCAACGTACTGAACGACCTCGTAAAGCGCGATATAGTGACGCCGGAACAGGTAGATACAGCGGTACAGAATGGCATGGATTTGGAAATCAAGACCGGCGTCTTTGCGCAGCGGGCCGATGAATCGTTTGATACGAATACCCTCATGGATGCGTCTACCATGAACCAGGGCGGTACGCATTTGGCAGCGCTTCGCGAACGGAAGCAGCGTATGGATGCTCTGGCACAGGAACTTCGCGACATTGCTAACGATAAGAGCGATGCCATCTCCGAAGAAATCATGCAGGAACATTTCAAGGATGCCGATGACATCGAACAGGATGCTGCCCGTGATGTCGTCTATCGCAATCCCTATGACTTGCAATCTTCTTACAAAGAAGCGCTGAAAGACGCTCGTAAACAATATGAAGACGCGGTCAATTTTAAGTATTACTGGACCTACAAGCCCCAGGGCGTGTCCATTATCGTAGCCGATACAGACGGCCATGATAACGTCCAGACCGGACGTGGCTATCGCATGAGTAACAATGAACCCTGGTATAGCGATATGTATAAAGAGTACGGCGGTAAAGCGACGAAAGAGCAGATGTTTGATGTGGCCTATAAGAACGAACGGGCGGAACTGGCAGCGTCATCGCCGGAACTCCTGCCACAATGGGATGCCAACGTGGAAGCTGCTAAACAGCGCTATGAAACATTGCGCGATATGGGCGAAAAATTCGAAGAACTCAGCCATAGTGACTACGCCCTTCGTAAGACCTTCAGCAAAGAAAGCGCGGCCGTTTATCAGAACGCTGTAAAAACCTTCCAACAGGGGAACCAGGCCGTATCCCAGGCAGCCAAAGAAAACGCCTATCTATACGCCCGCATGGCCGAACGGTGGGCACAAATCCGCCGGGACTACGGAGACACAGCCTACACGGCTAAAGACTTTGCCGCCGATCATCCCATCTATATTGGCGGAACCGGAAGCGATGTCCAATTTGGACAGGGAAAAATCCGTGGGGCTTTCGACGCTAACTCTGGCGCTATCCATCTCTTTGATGCAGCTGACCAGTCTTCTTTTATCCATGAGTCAGCCCATATGTATTTGATGGAAATGGAACGTATGGTACAGGAAGAAGGAGCACCGAAACAGCTTGTCGAGGACTGGCATGCAATTCAAGACTGGGCGTCTTATGCTGATGGCAGACTGGACGACTACAAGGGGACACGGCTAGAGAAGGAATTTGCAGGCTATGAAGCCGCTATCCGGAAGGCCCGCGAAAGTGGCGATGCTGTGGCCATTAAAGCTACTGAAGAACGCTGGATGCAGGAACGCTTCGCCCGTGCCTTTGAACGCTATATCGCCGAAGGGAAAGCCCCCGTCAAAGAATTACAGGGACCGTTCCGGCGTTTCAAGAAATGGCTCGTCGGCATTTACCGGGATCTGAGAAACCTGGGCAAAAAAACGACAGACGATGTCCGCCGGGCCATGGACCGAATGGTAGCGTCGGACGATGAAATCGAAACCTGGGCGCGGATCCGCGAACTTGATGCCTGGAACCGGAAAGGCTTTTCCGGTGATTTATCCGGCAGCGAAGGCACAATGATTCATCAATGGGCCGAAAAAATCAAGGAGCAGGCGAAAGAGAAACTCCTCGCTCAGTATGAAGAAGAAGCCCGCCAGCGGGATGACGCTGACCGTCAACAGGGACTGGAAGAAGAACGCATTGCCTATCAAAAACAGTTATGCGCTGAAAATCCGATTTATCAGTATGAGAATATCTACAACAACATGCCCGAAGCCCGCGCCGGCATATTGGCCAAATTAGGCTATGCCGATGATGCGGAATTTAAACAAGCACTAAAAGCCGCCGGCGGTTCCCTGGAAGAACGGACGGACCAGTATGTAGAATCCATCCGCAAGACCTATGAAGAAGACATGGCCATGACGCCGGACATGATACGTGCTGAAGCTGATGAGATGTTAGCGTCGACAAACGGACAGATGGCCTTGAATCAGCTGGAAGCGGCCACTATGCGCCGAAAAATGAACGGCTATATTGCGGAATGTGTCAAAGCCCTTCGCGAAGTAAGCAATGTATCCGGCACCGATGCGCAGATTGCGGCACAGCTCCGAAAAATCCTGGGGGTCGAAATCGACCGTACTGCCGCACAAAAAGGCGCACTGAAGGACAGTATCCTGTCAAAGAACCAGCAAATCAAAGAGCTGAAGAAGCAGCTGGCCGACACAAAAGAAAAGGACCAGGCGAATAAGAAGGAAAATGCCAGGATCATCAAGG
>OGYT01001868.1_pt1 | contig 12462 bp, 15 predicted proteins | sample 1576631 | NCBI WGS metagenome assembly OGYT01 (sample SAMEA3541588, study PRJEB24748) | human gut metagenome | biome: human gut; feature: human-associated habitat; material: faeces | place: China | collected 2012
CGGCGGTCTGTATATCCGCCACCTCACGGAACATCTGCATCAGCTCTGGCAGGTTGTGAAACTTTGCAAACCTTGTTTTCGGGCGGTAACTTGACCCCTCGGGAACGAGTTTGTCAAGATGATTTTTGTAAGTTTTCTAAATTCAAATATTTATCTGCTGAAAAAACGCCTAACATCTCGTGTCGGCATATTTCTTGAAACACCGTATTCAAAGGCTTCTTCGCACTTTCCGATTGCTTCACATTGACAATAAAAGTTGTTTTGCCTATTCGCGTTGTATAAGATAAAGTGTTTTCTTTCATATAGTCCGTTTCTCCTTTTCATAAATTGACTGTGGGGCATTCCGTTTGGAACACCCCACAAATACAGCCTGTTTCATCGGAACATATCAAGAAGTCATTAAGTCGTGAGTATAATGGAAATGGTTATCTTTCCATACCACGCTTGTTTCTTCGTGCCTTAATACGCTCTTGTCTTTCTTTTTCCCTCGCTTCTTTTTCGGCTCGTTCCTGTGCTTCCTTAAAAGAAAAAAGTTGCTTCACTTTTTCGGTAAAAAGTTTAGCAACTTCGGGGAAATGCTCCAACGCTTCAAGAAAAGGTCTGCACTTTTCTTTCAGTTCGTTGTATTTGGTTTTCATTCTCTCCAATGCGTTTGCACTGTCAAAATATTTCTGTCGGTAATAATTTGCACTCTGCTCCAACTTATTGATTTCCGCACGACTGGTAATTCCCTCTTTTGCAAGGGCAGTCAGTTGTGAGTAGTCCTCTTTGGATATTGCCATCTTGCCCGTAAAGGTTTTCTGTCCCATACCGTCAATCTCGTTTAAGGTCTTTGAGATATGACGGGCAGGCTCATATTTAACCTGTTCCTTTTGAATACGCTTCTGCAACTTCTCCAATCGTTCTTTGTCCTGTTGGATTTGATATTGCAGGGAAGTTAAATGCTCTGCTGTACTTCCGTATTCGCCACGCTGAAAGCCTTTGAACCCTCGTTCCGTCATATAATTAAACAGTTCATCTTGCAGTATGCTGTACGAAGCTCGAAACATCGGCTTGCCGTTCTTCTTTAACAATGGATTTCCTTTTTCATCGGTCATTGGAATATCCGATTTCCATTTCTTTGAATGGCTTATCTGATTAACCACTTCCTTGACCGTTCCTCGCAGTTCGGGGTTTTTACAACGCTTACTCCATAAGATTTCTTTCTCCACAACAGGCAGAACCATTGCGTGAAGATGATAATGGTAAACCTCTTTTCCCAGTTCCTCGGTTGCGGCTACATTGATTTCATCAGCGTGCATTACTGCCGATATAACATTATCAGCACCGAATTTTTCTTCGATGAAATGATAGGCTTCTTCATAAAACTGCTTTGCATATTCATAACCACCGTTACGCTCGAAGTACATCGTATTCACATCAATCACAATCTCATTGAAAAGGGTAGCGTCTTTCCTCAGTCCACGAAGCGATACTAACCCGTCTGTTTCCATCTGCTTTAACTGCTCCATATAGGTTGGGACAGTCGGTTTTTTGAAATGCACATTAAGGGCTATGCGTTCCGTAATCACATTCATATTTTCATAGGTTTCATTCTTGCGTTCATTGTGCCTTTCCGCCTTGCTCACATCAAAAGCGGTGTACTGTTTTACCCTTGCACAACTCATATCCGCCTTATTGGTTTTTGCCATTTTTCTCTCCTTTCCAGACAGGGCGAAGCCATTACACAACATTCTCTGAATGTGTGTAACCCACTATGACACTTTCAGACTTCGTCTGCAAAGATGTCGTGGGCAAGGGTGTTCCCCCTTGACCTCCTTTTGATACCTCCATCATAAAAACAGACTGTCCCGCCATCAGACAGCCTGCTTTTATTCTCTCGGTATATCGCCCATCGGCAAAGACCAGTACCACAGAAAGCCTTGTTTTCGGGAGATAACTCCTGCTTTCTTCTTTGCCTTTTTGATGGTCGATTTTTTGAACCCAGCGGCTTCAAGTCTTTCTTCGCAATCCGAAGAAAGCATTTCTCCGTCTTTCAGCATTTCCAAAAGAAATTCTTTCGCCTTGATTTCCTTTTCGTTCGGTCTGCCCATTTTGGGTGCGAGGGATTGGAACGCTTCTTCTGCTGTCATTTCCATTTCAGAGATAAAGTCCACTCCCTTTTCTGCCACCTCAAAAAGAATTGCCGAGCCTGTCGGGGCAAGGTTAGATTTCACTTGCACCATATATCGTTCCGCTGGTGCTTCTTTGTTCGGTGTGCGTGTGATTGCAAGAATACTTCTTGCAGCACCCGCAATATCAATCGAACCGTTGGTGCGATAAAGAGGATTTATATCTCTCATCTTGTTCATATGGGCGATAATCACGATGGCACAGCCAGTATTTTTTGCAACTGCAATCAAGTGATTAAACTCTGCCCTTGTTTCGTTGGCATTGTTCATTGAACAGTTCTCTCCGATATAGGAACTCATCGGGTCAAGAATTAAAAGTTTTGCGTGATACTTTTCGATTGCTTCAGCAATACGGTTATCTCCAAAGGATAAAGACTTTTCATCTTCCTTGATGAAGATAAGGTTTTCTCCGTTCCCACCGGCAGAGTTAAATCGGGGTACTACCGTATCGTCTGCATCATCTTCCGTTGTCTGATAGATGATAGTCATAGGCTCATTTTCTTCCGTTTCAGTAAAAGGCAGAGGTTCGCCCTTAGAGAGCAGTGCGGCGATTGACAGCATTAACTTGCTTTTTCCATCGCCCGGATCGCCCTGCAACAGCGTAACCTTGCCGTACGGAATATACGGATACCACAGCCATTTCACTTCCTTCGGCTCAATCTCACTTGCCTTAATAACTTCGAGAGGGACATTTACATTCATTTCATTTTCCATTTGCTTCATTTTTCTTCGTTCTCCTTTTCGATAAATACTTAGGGCAAAGCACCACGATACAACGGAAACTCTGCTTGCAGTCATTACTGCATTTTCTGCAAAGTTCGTTGTAGGTAATGCGATTTCTTTCGTTCAGAAACAATGCCCAATCTTGTTTCCGTTTCTTACTCATTCTCGGCATATCAATCCTCCTTTCCGCCTGAAAACAAAAAACCACAGGGAAGATACTTACTGCCTTGTTTCTGTCATTTCTCGGGGCGAAAATCGGGCAAAATTGCCTTTCTAAGCCTTTCAAAAAATCACACAAGGTATTTGTACTAACCTGTGGTTATGTATAAAATTGTAGGGTTTGGGGTAACAAAAAACACCGTATTTCTACGATGTTTTTCGTACTTCAACTATTGTTGTTTCACCAAACTAATCTTTATCTTGTCCACGACACTTTAACGCTTTAATTAAAAGATATTTCGACATCATTTAATAATTGTATTTATAGCGGACTGCACTGCTTTATATCTTCCTTCATCTGATAATGATGCCAAGCAGGTAATCAAATATTCCTTGCCATCTTTTTTATAAAGAACAACAATATTATAGGAAGATGCCATAGTTCCTGTTTTTATTCCTTTTACATTTTCATTATAGTACGGTGACTTTTTATCTAAAAACTTATTGGTATTTTTCCAAGTAAATTCACCTTGTGGAGTTTGAATTGAGAAAGTGCTTTTCCCTACACATTCTTTAACAAAATCATAATTATAAAGCTTCAAGGCTACACGATTAATATCATCCAAATGTGTATCGGCTGACATAGCTGCCCCGCTCGGATCATTATACAAATTTGTTTTAGAATAGCCTTCTTCAATTAAATACTCACTTAGCTCTGTCATAAAATAATTTATATATTCCGTTGCTGTATAGCCCTCTCCTAATTCATTTTTAGCAATATAATATGCCAACGAATAGGCAGCATCGTTTCCCGAAGGAACAAGCATAGCTTCCATTATTTCTTTTACTGTGTACTTCCCAACTTTTAGATTTGCTAAAGATGACCCAGCCGGCACAAGATCCAATACCTCTTGATTTACTTCAATAACATCTTCCAAGTTAACTTTTGTCAAAGCATAGTCAATGACAAATAGTTTTGCCAAACTTGCTACTGTGGGCAATTGGCTATCTCCCTCGTAAAATAAATATTCACCCTGTTCAATATCATAAACAGAAAACGAAAGAGCGTCCTGAGGAATGTTAAGCTCATTTGTACTCAGTTGAAAATCGATTTTTTTATACACATCCTTAAAAAAATCAAAACGATAAATCCCTGTTTTATATAATCCAACTACTGCTACAAACGCTATAAGCAAGACTGTTGTAAAAACCATTATTATCTTTATCTTTTTGTATTTTCTATTCTTCTTCATACTCTCACCTACAAATTCATTTCGTTATTCCTTATAAAATACAACCTTCCATTAAACATTATAACAAAAGTCATCATTTTTTTCAATACTTCAAACTACTTCGACTACACTCACAACTTAATGACTTCTTGAATACTTCCCGAAAAAGAAAACTGCCATCAATTAAGACAGCAGTTCCTTTTCGGCTGGTATGCTATTAGGAATACACAATATCGTTCAATACAATCTCATCTGCACAGGCTCGGATATTATTCATCAATCCGACCCATCTCATCATATCCTCCGCTTTCAGTTGTTCCGTCACACCTTGTTTTCTTGCCATTTCCTTTATCAGATACTCCGCCATATTACACGCCGAAGTATCAATTTCAGCAAGGTGTTCATATAACTTTCCGCTTGTAAGCAGATTGAAATATAAGACTTTCTTGTGTTCCCTTAAATATTTTTCCCTCGTTCTTCCGTATTTTATGAGCGTAGACGGTTCTTCGTTTTCTATCGTCAAGCAGGGATAGTAATAATCTCCGATGAGTTCGTACTGGATACCAGTTCTTTCGTCTGTAATAAATCTTTGCATTCTGATTTCTCCTTTTGCTTCTTGTGATAAAATTCCAAAGATTTCTCGTTGTGGTTTTGCTTTTGACATTCCTCGGAACAGAATTTCTGCTGACTGTGTGTAGGCCAGTAGGTACTGCCACACACAGCACAGACACGCTGACGATAATAATGATTTCCTCTTTCTGCTTCTCTGTCGGCTTTCTTTTGGTCCTGCCTTGCCTGATAGCAGCAATCCTTTGAACAGAATATCTGTCGGTTACTTGTAGGCACAAACTCTTTTTGACAGTGAGGGCATATCTTTGTCTTGACGATTTCTCCACCGGTTTCAGCGAGTTTTTTCGCCTTTCGCTTCTCTCGGTATGCTTTTTCACGCTCACGCTGTCTTGCCAGTCGTTCCGTTTCAATCTGTTCTTCCTGTGCCTTTAGCTCGGCAAGTTCTTCTTCCGTATAGGCAATATCCACCTGCCCGACATAGTTGAAATAAATATCAACCTTTTGTGTCCTTGCTTTTCCCACACCCTCTGCTTCATAAACCACAATCTTGTCAATGAGTTCAGCAAACATCAAATCGGAAATTTCTGTCGGCTCTTTGCACTTGCGAATTAAAGAAATGAAATGCTTAATATCAACAGCATTTACTTTTTCTTCGGTAAGTTCCTTTTCCATTTCCTCAATCTTCGTTTCCAGTTCAGCCTGTTCGTCATCGTACTGCTTCATCAGTTGCTTATACTGTCTTTCGGGCAGTAATCCCGAAACAAGATTTTCATACAAGCCACGAATAAGTTTAGATAATTCATCGTATCGCTTCTGAAAACGGCACAGTTCCGATTTATTCTGCTTTGGCTTTTCTGTCTGCTTCTCATTCCATAATGCTTGAAGTTCTTTTGCAAAGGCTTCTTCGTCATTCAGAACAAATTTTGATAATCGTTTTACAGCCGATAATATCAAGGCTTCAACATTATCAGCACTAATCGAATGGGCAGTGCAGGAGTTTACTCTGCTGGCATACCCACCGCAACGGTAAGAATACTGTAACGAACGGTCTTTTTTACTGTAATGCGTTTGCAAGGTCATTCTTCTGCCACAGTCAGCACAGAACAGATAACCACTCAAACGATTGCTATGCGTACCTTTTGCCGCTGTTCTGTTCGCTCGTTTCTTTCGCTTCTGAACGCTGTCCCAAAGTTCCTGCGAGATGATAGGCTCGTGCGTATTATAAAATACATACTGCTCATCTTCATCGGTATTTTTCCTTTTGTGCAGTTTGAAATTGGTGCTGACCGACTTACGCAAAACCGTATGACCGAGATATTCCTGTCTGCTCAAAATCGCTCTTATGGTTGACATTCCCCAAGTATATGGGTCTGAAAACTTCGTTCCATTATACTGTTCGGGGTGATATTCCTTTGCGTGTGCTGCCGGAATTAAAACCTTTTCTTCGGTAAGCAATTCAGCGATTGCTCTCGGACTTTTTCCCTCGTTGGCAAGCAAAAAGATACGCTTTACCACCTCAGAAGCCACAGGGTCAACGACAAGCGTTTGTTTGTCGGTTGCTAATCGGTTATACCCATAGGGAATAGAACCGCTACAACGCTTTCCGTCTTTCATACGGGCATCAAACACAGCCTTAATTTTATTACTTGTGTCTTTGGCGTACCATTCGTTCATTATATTCAAAAATGGGGCAAAGTCATTATCAGAAGCATTGTTACTGTCAATACTGTTGTTTATCGCAAGAAAACGGACATCTTTTTGTGGAAACAAAACTTCCGTATAAAATCCCACTTGCAGATAGTTTCGCCCTAATCGGCTCATATCCTTAACAATAATCGTTGCGACATTTCCTGCTTCTACTTCTTTAATCAACTCCTGAAAACTCGGACGATTGAAATTCACACCCGAAAAACCATCGTCAGTAAAATGACAAATATTCGTAAAGCCATTTCTACGGGCATAATCTTCCAAGTATTGCTTTTGGTTGGTGATTGAATTTGACTCACCATTAAGGTCATCATCTCTTGATAATCGCTCATAGAGTGCTGTAATCTTTGAAGTCCTTGACATTCTCTTATCCTCCTTTCTTTATGTAATCTGTTTTGGTATTAAAAGTATTACTCCCTCTACCAATAGGAGAAAATAGGGGTACAAAGCGGAACTGTTTTTCAAGAAAATCAAAATATTTTTTTGAAGTTCCAAGACCGATTTTGATAGCCTATTTTCAATTTAGGAACGCATTATTTATCGTCCTACTAAATTATAGCCCTCTGGGGCAAGCTCAAGAGCCGTTATAGTTTCTCCGAAGGTGGATGTCCAACTGTCAAAATGCTGCAAGCCGTTCTGTGTCTTTCCATATTCAATCCGCAAATGCCTGCTTGATTGCTTCCTGCTTTGCCTGTGCTGCCGTCGTTTCCTTTGCGTTGAACACCGCTTTTCTGTTGCCGTGTTCATCATACATATAGTCAAAGATACGGACATCACGCAGGTTCAGAGTATCCTCAATAATGCGGTAGGCGGAAGCCCTCTTTGTACCGTAGGTGCTGTTTGCCTTGACATTATCGAAGTCGGAGCTTTTGTTCTCGATGAACCAATCACCGTTAAACTCGGTGTAGCGCACCTTGATTTTTCCTCTGGCGTACTGCGACGGAGTATGCAAATCCATAACAAACTGCTGAATATCCTCCTGCGGTATCCAAGTCGTTCCCAGACGGACGGAGATTTCGGCAGCAGATAGGTCTTTCGGAATGACCTGTTTTAAGGCTTCCACATTGACCGCAAGCTCTGGGTCGTTCTTTGCCGCCGCCTGTGCAATAATGAGCTTCGTGTGGACATTGCCCGACAGATACTCGTCTGCGGCTGCATAGGAAACAGGCTCACAGTTCGGCACTTTGAAGATAACACCTTGTAAATCCTGCACAAGCTCAGCCTGCGTTTTGCCTGCGAGCTGCTCCATATAAGGCAAATCAACACGGGCTTTCTCTCCTATGGATCGGGTGAGGGCTTCGCTCGATGTTTCAACCGAGGTTACTTCACGGTGTGGCTTGATAGTCCGTTTTGTGAACATATCCGCTTTCCGCTTGAAATTGCCCTCATCATCAAGCACTTCCCGAGAACACAAAAGAAAATAGCTCTCGTCTGACGCAAAGGCAAGATAATTGCCTCGCTGTTGATAAGACCGTATTTCTCGGTATAGCTGTCGTACAGGCGGTTTAGGTTTTCCTGCTCGGTGCGTATCATTTCCTCTGGATAATCCTCGGTCTGATACTCAATGAGCCTGCGTACACAATCCCGTATTTCTATAAGCCCCTTGATACGATTTTCTGCGGTCATCGACACAGAAGCAGGTTGCATAAGGTCATTCTCTCGGAAGTGAGCTTGCCGTCTTGGTTATACTTCTTCATTTTGATAGCCTGTGCCAATAACGGGGTAGCATCGTTGTACTCCATTGCTTCAAGCAGGGTGTAGTGCTGTCTCTCGGTCAGATAGGAAATCTCAACCGAAGGGCGGAAAGCAATCTGCCGTTCATCTACCATTTGCAGGATTTCGGGAACAAGCTCCGTTAGACGGATATAGCGGAAGATTTGATTTTTGCTTTCACCGACTTTTTCGGCAAGTTCATCACTTGAAGTAGCGAACTCAAAATTATTACCCACTGGGGAATAATTTTCTTTTGTGGGTCTGCCTGCCTGTCGTTTCATAGCTTCTAACCGCATTTTATACGCAAAGGCTTTTTCACTTGGTAGAATAACGGAGCGTTGGAGATTACTTTCCACCATCACAATAATGGCTTCGTCACGGGTAAGTTCTTTAACCTCGCATTTCAGCGTTTCAAGTCCCGCAAGTTCACAAGCCTTTTTTCTCCTGTGACCGCTGATAAGCTCATACCGTCCGTCCTCTTTTAAGCGAACTGTCGCAGGGGTCATTACACCGTTCCGCTTGATACTCTCGACAAGCTGTTCCATATCCTCGTCCATTAAAACCTTGAACGGGTGGTCTGGAAACTCGTCAATCTCCGATATGGGAATATCCCTTATCTTAGAGAGCTTTGCTTCCTCACGGCTTTCGTCCGTCTGAAAAAGGTCATCGTATGCGGTCAGCTCGATTTTGGTTTCTCTGCTTCTCGCCAATCTCTGCCACCTCCTTTCCAAATTGCTCATAGGCTGCGGCAACCTTGCCACTTTTGTCGTAAGCAAAAATACTTTTGCCTTCTGCGGTAGCTTCCACCGCACGGATAGAATGAGGTATCTCGGTATCAAATACCTTGATTTTCTTACTGTATGCACTTTTGACCGTTGCCGTAATTTCCTTAGAAATGTTGGTACGGGGCATTACCATAGTCATTAAGATACCGTCTATCCGCAGCTTTGGGTTGATTTGCCGCTTGACCATTGATACGGAGCGAAGCAAAAGCTCCAGACCTTTAGCCGAGAGATAATGGAGCTGTGTCGGGATAATCACGCTGTCAGCCGCCGCCAGAGCATTGATGGTTATCATGCCTAAGCTCGGCATACAATCAATAAGCACATAATCGTAATTCTTTTTAACCTCATTGACATAGGTTTTCAGCACACGCTCACGGCTCATTGCATTGATTAGCCTTACCTCAAAGCCCGACAGCTCAATGTTTGACGGAAGCAGGTCAACGCCCTCTCTGTGATGGATAATACCCTGTGAAGCATCAAGCGTTTTATCGTCTATGATGTTCTGCATCACAGTAGAGAGCGTTATGGGAATATCGTCTGGTCTGTTATAACCCAGAGCCATCGTGAGATTTGCCTGTGCGTCGGCATCAATCAGCAGGACTTTTTTACCCTGCTGCACCAGACTTACACCCAGATTGACCGCTGTGGTTGTTTTTCCGACACCGCCTTTCTGGTTAGTCAGAGCAATCACTTTGCAATTTGACATAGATGCGTCCTCCTTTCGCATAGATTTAGCCACTTTGTCAAGGTGGCTATGTAAACAGTACCAGAGAACGCAAAAAAGCCGCCTACTCTTAAAATCAATAAGAATAAGCGGCTTCGTAATTTGCCTTAGACATATTCAATTTTCATTCTCTTGGACGGTGCATTTATGACCTTAAAAATAAGCTCGTCAACACAATCCGTATATCTGCCTTGCTGAATAAGCTGATTTTTTAACTCTACAAGGCTATGTATCAAAAGTTTTCTTTCGTGGCTATCCAAATACATATGATTAAATTTCTCTCTCATAAGCACACCTCCATTTCTTTAGCTTCATTATATTTGAAAGCGGGTGAAAGGACAAATCTGCAAAAAAGGGGCAAAAAAATAAGCGTACCACTATTTCTAATGATACGCTTATCGTATTTAACTGTTAATCAAGGTCTATGAATACCCTTACAGTGGTATCTCTCCACTGATTTTTCCTTACATACTGTCCGTTAGCCTTTCAATAGGCTGCTGCCTGCTCGAAACTAAGCGGCAATTCAAAGGAAAGAGAACTTCTACCTATTTGCGATAGCTATCTGGACTGGCTTTAAGAACTGCTACAAAATCAGCTTACGCTCCCATTTTTTAACTGTATCAAATCAACATCTATTTACAATTCTCATTATACCAATCATTCATATTGGTATTTATAATATCTCCTTCATACCTAGTCACCCATCCATCGGAATAGCATGAAAATAAACTTTGATGATGCTCATTTAAATTATTATAAACAACGTCTGAAATCACAATTACTTTTCTATAATCTCTACCTGCCTTATTGCATAAATGGCACGCTGAATTTACAACATCCCCCATCCAAATAACATCGTTAATTCCGCTACCTGAATATCCAGCTTTAACCATCAATGCTCTGCCATAATCGATACCTATCCCAACTGAAATTTGCGAATATTTCTTCTTCCTTAATTTATAATTGAGTATTTTAATCATACTATTTAGTCTAGCTGCCACCGAAATAACATTGTCAACATCAGATTTATAAGGAGTATCAAAAACTCCCCATACACAATCTCCATTAATATTTATTTCTTTACAATCAGTTTCTGCATTCATAATAGCAACACACTCTGATAAAAATGCTCTATACATTTTTGCCAATGTTGGTCTTTTGTGCTCGTCTGTCATATCAGATGACCCTACAATATCAATAAAAATTGCAGTAACATTTACATAATATCCATTTTTAAATGTCAAATCACCTCTCGCAGGAATGCTGTCTTTATCACAGTAATCATTGTCACTTGCATTTAAAATTTCATCCATTCTTTCTGAACTTTTATCTACGTCATAAGACATTGTATGATTTGATTCCATAATTTTCCTCCTTCTATATTAACTGAAATATCATACACACAAACCACAGAATAACTGTTGCTAATAAAAATTTTATTCCCTTGTTATACCATTTTGCTTTTAGACTACATATTTTCGAATTTGTATGTATCTGTTCTTCTAAATCATCTATCATTTCTTTTTCGTCCATATCTTTTACGGCACTCTTATAATTCTCCAATGTCATATTTCCAATAGAGCCAAAGAAAAAAACAGACGATGCATTATTAAGATTTTTCACTCTTGCAATAATAGATAACATAAAACATAAAATAGAAATAAAGCTTGATAAATATAACAGCGCAACCAGAATGGCTGCTATAATTTCTCCGCCAGATAGTTCTGCCAGTTTTTGTACCTCTGTTATTCTTTCAAATGCACTGGGCATGCCCTTTTCAAATATAACACCTATTAAAACTCCTGCTAATGCTAATGCAAATGAAACCTTGGTATCCATATTTCCTGTCCATGTATTTATGATACCCAGTGTTTCATAAGCATCTTCTTTTTTAAACGCTCTATTTTCCTGCTGTTGATTATCATTATGTTCCATAATTTAAAATCCCCTTATTTTCTTCAATTTACTAATTTTTTCTTCATAATCTTTTATATGTTCATATCGTATTTTATTATTTTTAAGGCTATTCTCCATTGCATTAATAACTTGCCAACCTAGATTCTGTTCACATGCCCATTTAAAAGTCGATTCATTTATATATACCCATGTATCATTTTCCTTTGCCATACTTACCATATATCTATATGACGCACGATATCGCCCAAAGTAAGCATATATCTCAATAAATTCAAAAATACTATCATTTATTATATCTTCATCATATCCTTGCTTCTTTCCTAATTCATGGTAAAATTCATCTATATCTAACCATCTATTAATACCAATATTATCGATATATTCAAGTTGTCTACAAAAAGACCCACTTATTATTTTTTTGACAAAAGAATATGTAGTCTCAATTTCCGCTTGTAGCAGTTCTTTCGCTTTTTCCCTTTCATTTATCGCCTTAATTTTTTCGTTATTTTCATTCGAAAACCTTCTCCTTAATTCATCATTTTCTTTCTTCAATCTTTCTTCTAAAATAGCTAATTCCCGTTCTCGTTGAACCAGACTATTTTTTAATCTCTCGATTTCACTAATGCCATCTGCCAATCCTGCAAATGCATCCGACTCGACTGTTGTATCTTCATCTATTTTGATTGGTTTTCCTAAATCCTCTGAAAACTCCAAATAGTAATCCTTTGTCACATAGCCTTGGAATAACTTTGTTCCTTTAT
>OGYT01001875.1_pt1 | contig 12420 bp, 10 predicted proteins | sample 1576631 | NCBI WGS metagenome assembly OGYT01 (sample SAMEA3541588, study PRJEB24748) | human gut metagenome | biome: human gut; feature: human-associated habitat; material: faeces | place: China | collected 2012
CTGTAAAAGTATAGATACCAATTAAAAAGAATGCACACTGAAAAAGCAGATTGCAGAGACTTTTAATGTGGAAGTTTATGCCAAACCAGCCTGATAATAAGACGAAAGTGTTGACACAGACGATAGCAAATGCTTCTATAATAATTCGAGATACAGAAAATAAGGGAAGAACTGTCATTTCTGTCTTGTCAGGCATACCAAGAGCCTGAAAATCGGCATGTACTACCAAAACGAAAAACATTGAAAGCAAACGTAACAGCTCCAGATTGGAAGAACGAACTTTTTTAACTGTGAAGTTATTGACTAAGGACATATTATTTATAGCGTTTTGATACTTTGTTCACTATTACCTTAACTTTACTAAATACCATGACACGCTCTTCACTACTGCAACCAATATATAAAATAGAGAGAAGTGTACATGAAAATGAAACTACACTTATGAGAGTAAAAGTATAAATATTTTCTTCAAGTATAAAGTGTAGGTACAGAGGGAGTATAGAGGCTGTGATGGTGACAAATATTACATTGAAATATACCTTTTTAAGGAAGGAGCGAGCAGGAAAGTGTATCATATTACGTAACATAATAACACGGGCCATTTCGCATATCATAGATATGATAATAGCTATTATCACAACTGATTCTGGAATACATCCTAAACGAAGGCAGATATAAGATAAAGGTAAATTGATCAGATTAAGTCCACCGACTATAATTTGAAATTTTTTGATCTTACCAGTAGCCAGCATGGCGTTTATTAGGGGATTGGCTAAAGATTCACTCATAGTGAAGAATAGGACAAGCTGTACGAATAGTACAGTATGTTTTGGTACTTGCCCCAACCATAATTGAAGAATGAAATGGGTGTTACTGATGATAGGTAAGGCAAGGATAAGTAAAATGTAATAAGAAAGTCGTGCACCTTGAAAGATGAGTTGCATCATGTAATCATAGTTACCGGAAGCATAACTTTTTGTAATTTGCGGATTGAGTGCTGTCTGAAAGTTGGAAACAAAACCACTGACTGCATTGTTGACTTGCATGGCAACTCCACGAGCTGCATTTACGGCTGGTCCACAAAACATATTGATGACAATGTTTCCGCCTTGGTCACGGAGAATAGCTGCTATAGATCCGATAAAATTCCAACCGGCGAAACCGAACATATCTTTAAGCAAAGACTTATCAAAAACGAAATGGTAAGTACATTCCTCAAAATGGCGTTTACAATAAAAAATATATATGATTTGTATGATGGTAGAATTGAATACAATGAAGCCTGCGAACCAAATTAGTTTATCTATCGGAGCTATAGAAATGGTTAGAGCGACAGCCAGTTTTCCTATGACATCAAAAATACTGATATAGGCAAAAGCTGACATTTTCTCGTGCGCTACTATTGCTCCGGTATAGGGAATACTCATTAACGAAAGTGCAAAAGATATAATAGAGAACTGATAAATGATATTAGTGGCAAGCATACGTGCTTCGGGTATTACCATTTTGTTATTTAGAAACCAAAGTCCAATGGTTTCGGCAAGAGTAACCACGATGATAACCAGAAAAAACTGTATAGAAACAGCTGTTGAAAATACTTTCTTTAGTTTTTCTTTATTTTCTGTTCCGAGTTCAAAGGTGATAAATCTGCTGATGGATGATACTAGAGCGCCCGATATAATGGAGAACATAGCGACAAGGCCGCCTACTACGTTATATATGCCAAAATCCTCTATGCCTAATGCATTTAGGTTGACACGGCTGGTATATAAGCTAACCAGCATTAAAAAGAGCATTCGAAAATACAATAACAATGTATTCTGGGCTATGCGTTTGTTATTTTGAGAATCGCTTGGCATATGATATTAGTGCTCTTTACGTAGCTGAGTAAAATTTAGGCAGCCTCCATTTGGGATAGTTTTCCCATAAAATAGAGTTTGCTTAGCTGTATTAATAGAGGGAGGATTTTTATTGAGGGGGCTACTGATTTATTCAAAGTTGTAATAATATATTTCAGTAGATGGAATATATTCATCTCACCGCCTCCATCTTTCCCACTCTCTCCACGAACCCCACCGGCATATCCACATGGGCGCAGCCCAGCATATCCAGCCTTACCGCCACCTTACTTTTCCCGTTGATGGTCACCAGCTCGCCTTCCAGTCCGGAAAGGGGGCCTTTGATGACTCGCACCTGTTCGCCGGGGGCGAGGGGGGAGGAGCACACTTCGATGGCTTCTTCGGAGTAGTCGAGCATGAAGCGGAAGCGCTCCATCTGCTCGTCGGGGATGACGGCGGGAGTACTTTCGCCGCGCAGCACCATGTAGCGGCTGACGGACGAAAGGGTCAACACTTCGGCACGTTCTGCCGGATCGACGTGTACGAAGATCATCATCGGGATGACCACGCGCTCTATCTTTTTGCGGCGGTCGCTCCATTGATGGATTTCTTCCTGCACGGGCAGGAAACTTTCGATGCCCATTGCCGTCAGGCGGTCACGGGTTTTCTTTTCGTGATAGAGACGGACGTAGGCGGCAAGCCAGGATTTCATGTCGGTTGGGGAGTATGGTTTGAGAAAGTGGGAGGGGCGCTCCCGGATACGCTACGCGGTTACCTGTCACAGTTGTCTGCTTGGGTAAACCGAATCTTACGTTTGATTTTGCTGCAAAGATAGATATAAATTTACTAAATGCAATAAATTGTTCATTAAAATAGAAAAAATAATGAATTTTTAATCTTTGGATTGTACTTTTGTGAGTTTTAATAATTAACATATATTTCAAATTTAATGATTATGGAAAAAAAACTACAAGTTAAAGAACTCGAATGAGTTGCTTAGAGAATTGTCCGGACAGGTGTTTGCTTTGGTGCGTGAGCTTCCCAAACCGCTCTCGAGGGAGGAGATGCGGGAGATGAAACGGTTGTGTCGTTTCCTGAGTAACACGGTGAAGGATCAGGAGCGGAAGCGGGAGGTGAGAAAATAAATTCGGGCGTTAAAAAGAGCCGGGAGGCGGACGGTGAAAGTGGCGTGTGGGTAGGTGTGGAGGCTTTCCGAAGGGACTTTTACGGCGGTTTTAACATTCGGAAGTGTAAAAAGTTTGTTGTTCTTTTGCATCATGGTTCATTGCAGAGGATGCGGAGTGGAAAGGGTTTTGCTTTGTGCGCTTGGCGGCGGATCGGGATTAAAAACATTAAAATTTAATACTCAATGAAAAAGAGAGAGTTTAAAATTTCCTTTTTCCTCCATGTGTGGGAAAAGAAGGCGGAAGAGATTTCGTTGGAAGAGTTTCATAATGACCTCAGGGGAGCACGCTGGAAGGTGCTTGCCGGGTCGTATCGGCGGTGGATGCAGACGGGGATGGCCGAGGAAGCCAAGAAGCTGAAGGGTGCCCTGAATGCAGTGGTGGTAGCCGGCAAGTGCCGGGGCGGACATGCGGCGAACCAGGTGAGCGGGCTGAGCGGACTGGCACTGTTCGACTTTGACCACTGTCCGGAGAAACTGTCCGGGATGAAGGAGAAGGCCAAGGCATTGCCATACGTGGTGGAGGCCTTTGTCAGCATCTCGGGTGAAGGGCTGAAGCTGGTTGTGCGCATCGATGCGGAGAATGCCGGGCAATATGCGGCGGCTTATCCTGTCGTCGCCCGTGAGTTGGAGCGCGTGTTGGGGCATCCTTGCGATATGTCGTGCCGTGATTTGGGGCGGGCGTGTTACGCTTCGTATGATCCGGAGGCGTATTATAATCCCGCTGCCGGGGTGTTTCCGTGGCGGGAGCAGGCGGACGGACTGCCGCAGGCGGAAGGGGAGTATCCTGCGCAGGCGGTGGACGGAGCTCGGCCGGCAGGCGTTGCTCCCGAAGCGGGGAATGGCTTTATGCAGGCTTTCCTGAATGATTTTGATGCCCGGAACCCGTTTGCGACGGGAGGGCGGCATGCGTTTATGTTGAAGTTGGGACGTTATGCCCGGTATAAAGGTTTTTCGCCGGAAGAAATGCGGCTGTTGCAAAAAACAGTGGTTGAGAAATATGCGCAGGCTGATTTCGGAAGCGGAGAGATTGAGAAAACGTTATTCTCTGGTTATCAGTATGCTTCTGTCAGAAAGGCGGACGCTGTCGGGGAAGAAAAGGGCTCAAAGGCTCAAGGCTCACTTTATACCCCTCACGGGGAAGAGGAGGGGGATGATTTGGAAGATCTCTTGTTTGGAAAAAGTGAAGCTTACAGACGACAGGCGCCTTACTTTCCCGAAGAGGTGTTCGAGCATCTGCCCGAGGTGCTTGCGGAGGGAGTAAAGGTGGCGGGCAGCTATCGGGAGCGTGACATGTTGCTGACGGCGATGGTTGCCAACATCAGCGCTTGTCTGCCCGAGGTACGTGTTTTGTATGATCAGGTGTACTACTCGCCGCACCTGTATTACATGGTGATTGCCCATGCCGGAGGCGGAAAGGGGGTGGTGTCGCTTGCCGGCATATTGCCCGGAGAGATTCACCGGTATTATGAGAAGCAGAACGAGGATATGCGTCTGGTGTATGATAAGGCTTTCTTCGAGTGGGAACTGGAGCTGAAAAAGGCGCAGGCGGAGAAGCGTTCGCCGGACTTTTCGCTGCGTCCCAAAGAGCCTGCCCGTAAATTGCTGACACTTTCGCCCAATGTGTCGAAGAGTTTGCTGATCAGTGCATTGGAGGAGAGCGGCAAGTTAGGGTGCTGCATCAACGCTACGGAGCTGGACATGGTGTCGGGAGCTATCCGCAATGAGTACGGAAAGCATGATGACGTGTTTCGGGCGGCTTTTCAGCACGAGGTGGTTTCGGCCGATTTTAAGGTGAACGGGCGCCAGGTGGTAGCCCACCATCCACGCTTGGCATTGTGTTTCGCCGGTACTCCGAATCAGTTGGCGCGTTTCATACCTTCGTTGGAGAGTGGATTGTACAGCCGTTTTCTGATCTATACCGGACAGAGTGATTGGTGTTGGCGTTCGGCCGCTCCCCGGGCAGGGGGTGAAGATCATCAATCGGTGTTTGCCCGTCTGAGTCACAGGCTGTTGGAGTTACACCTGTTTTTGCTTCAGTCTCCCACGGAGGTCACGTTTACGGCTGCGCAATGGGAGGAGCATACGTCTCGTTTCTCCTCTCACCTGTCCGAGGTGGTGAACGAGCGGGATGATTCGCCCGGGGCGATCGTGCTGCGTCACGGATTGATGGCAAGTCGGATAGCGGGTGTGCTCACTGCTCTCCGCAAGGGGGAGTGTGCCTGGGCGATGCCGCAGTATGTGTGTGCGGACGAAGATTTCCATACTGCCATGCTGATGACGGATGTGCTCCTGGAGCATAGCTTGCTGCTGTCTACCAGTGTGCAGAAGAGTGAAACGAACTCCAAACCTCTGAAGCCTTATTTCAGGTTACGGCCGGTATTACAATCTTTTTCAGGAACTTTTACCTTCGCCGAGATGGTAGAAAAGGCGGTGAAAATGGGAATTCCCCAGTCCACTGCCAAGAGGCTTTTTAAGAAGACTGTAGACTTGGAACTCGTTGTGAAAGAGGATGGAAAATATCGTAAGACTCACCGCAAGTGGGCGTAATGATGCTTGTAGAGTGAGCCTTGAGCCTTTGAACCTTCTCAAAAAGGATAGGGGGGAGGCGAATGTATGAAAAAACTCTTAAGCCTTTTCTGAAAAGACTTAAGAGTTTCTACTAAAAGACTTGGATGTTTCGAGGGAAATGTCTAAGTCTTTTTCACGGTTTTCACCACAGATTACACAGATTAACACGGATTTAAATTAAAAGATCAATTCCGGGAAAAATAAATTCTTGATCTGTGATAATCTGTGTAATCTGTGGTGGGCTCTTCTCTGTGGTGAGTTCAAGGTTCTCCCAGGTAATGCACTATCAGCCCGACTTCGCGCTTGAGGAAGCTGTGGCGGTATTTGTTGTAATTGACTTCGGACAGTGCCCGGGTCAGGGCAGTGTTTTTACGCATCCAGCGGTAGAGTTTCTGCAGGGCGAGCACCGGATCGAGGCCCGGGCAGTAAAGTTGTGCAAGTTCGGCTTTGGTGTACGAGCGGATAATGAAATCGGCTTCGGTTGTGTCTTCTTCTTTTCTTTGGTTCATGGTTTTGATTATCTGATTGTTATCTACCGTAAATATACGAAAAAATACCCGGAATGCAGCGTGTTTTTATACTCTTTTTTCGTCAAACTTTGTCATCGGCGCTCTTTCCTTGTCATTGGCGCATCGAGGTTGTCGTATCTTTGAAATGTGATTGAAAAACAGATGTTTAACTCTAAAAAGAAAGTACGATTATGAGTAAAGAAGTTACGTATTCGGTAGTGGCGCGCAAGAACATGCAGAAGAAGGATGATCCCGCCAAGTATTATGCCCAGGCACAGGCGAGTGGCGATGTGGGTCTGGACGAGATCTCGACCCGGGTGGAAAAGGCCTGTACGGTGCACTCGGCGGATGTGGTGGCGGTGCTGAAGGCGCTGGAGGATGAAATGGTAGACGGGCTGTCGAGGGGAGAGATTGTACGGCTGGGCAATATCGGCACGTTTCAGGTGGGCCTGAGAAGCAAGGGAGCTGAAAAGCCGGAGGATTTCAAAGCGGCGAATATCAGCAAGGCGAGAGTGAACTTCCGTCCGGGGCCTGTGCTGGCGGATGCGATGAAGACACTCAGCTTCAGCAAGGTGAGCACCCGGGCGGCGCAAAAGGGCGACGGGGGCGACGGCGACGGGGGGATTGTGGATGACCCGACGGCATGAATTCGCACCACAGATTTCACAGATTATCACAGATGAAGAATTTATTTTTTCTGCAATTGATTTTCATATTTAAATCTGTGATAATCTGTGAAATCTGTGGTGTAAACGTAAAACAACTTAATATAGCAAAGCAACGATGAAGAAGTTACAAAGAATCTTGGAATGGGTGATCGCGTTCCTGATGTTTCTCAGCGGGAGGAATGTCGAAAAGTGAAGGAGGGGGTATGAGGAAAATCGACTTAATCGTGATTCATTGCTCCGCAACGAGGGAAGACCGGTGCTTTACGGAGTTCGATCTGGATGTCTGCCATCGCAGGCGTGGATTCAACGGGCCGGGGTATCACTTCTATATCCGCAAGGACGGGCGGATTGTGTCCACTCGTCCGGTAGAGAATATAGGGGCACATGCCAAAGGGCACAATGCGACGAGTATCGGTATCTGTTATGAAGGAGGGCTGGATGCGAGGGGATGTCCCAAGGATACCCGGACGGAGTGGCAGGTGCATTCGATGCGGGTGTTGGTGAAGACTCTGCTAAAACAGTATCCCGGCAGCCGTGTGTGTGGCCACCGGGATCTGAGTCCGGACTTGAACGCCAATGGGGAGATCGAGCCCGAGGAATGGATAAAGCAGTGTCCGTGTTTTGATGTGTCTGATGATAAAAAATTACATTGATGTTTTAAAGTGGAAATTTAACCGCTATAAGAGTTAATTTAATTAACTCTTATAGCGGTTTGGCTTTCATGGCATAAGTGTAATAAATAATTAATTCTTCATATTTTATAAAATCATAGAGATGTCTAAGTGTGTTTTTGGCCGTAACCATATCCATAGCCGTACTTTTTGCCGTACCTGTAGTAGCGTCCGTATTTTCCGTATCCATAGTAATAACCGTATTTCCGTTTTTTCATGTCGAGCCCGTTGATGACGGTACACAGGTTCGGAAGTTTGTTGCCCAGACGAAGATCCTCGAGCAGGGTATAGTCGGCTTTATGCGTATAGTCGGCACGGCATACATAAACGGAGAGGTCGGCTACCCGTGCGATGATCTGTGTGTCGGTGACCAGCCCGATGGGGGCGGTGTCGAGTATCACGTAGTCGAAGTGCCTTTTCAGAATATCGATGGTCTGCACCAAAGCCTGGCGTGCCAGCAGCTCGGTGGGGTTGGGCGGAACTGTTCCACCGGGGAGGATACTCAGGTTGGGTGATATCTCCGAGGGCTGCACCATAGACAGCAGGTCGGTATGCTGCGGATTGGCCAGGTATTGAGTGATTCCTTTCTCTTTGTGCGAAAGGGAGAATACTTTGTTCAGTCCCGGCTTGCGGATGTCGAGTCCCACGATGACTACTTTCTTGCCGAGCAGCGAGAGGCTGATGGCAAGGTTGGTGGCTACGAATGTTTTTCCTTCGCCGCTGATGGTGGAGGTGACCAGGACCACTTTGTTCTCTTCGCCCAGCATGAATTGCAGGTTGGTGCGGATGCCCCGGAAAGTTTCCGCCATCAGGTCGTTTTCGTTTTCGCGGACGGCGATGCTTCCCTGTTTCCCTTCTCCCTCTTCCGCCAGGGGGATGTCTCCGATGATAGGGACGGAAGTCAGTTTCTCCACGTCCGTCCGTCCTTCTATGCGGAACTGGAGCAGGCCCATGACGTAGATGACGGCTACGGGGATGCCTATCCCCATCAGGAGCGCGATCATGTAGACCGTCTTTGTCTTGGGTGAGACGGGATAGTCGTCGGCCATGGCTTCGTCTACGATTTTGGCGTTATTGGCGGTGGCGGCCAGCGCGATGGAGTTTTCTTCCCGTTTCTGGAGCAGCATCAGGTAGAGTCCGGCCTTGATTTCCTGCTGGCGCGAGATGCTGACGAGCTGGCGTTCCTGGGCGGGAGCGTTGCTGATGCGGCGGTTGAACTTGCCGGCCTGCCGGTCGAGGTCGGCTTTGGTGATAAGCAATCCTTCTTTTACGCTGCGGAGGGTGGTCAGTATGTTTTCGCGCATGGCGCGGATGCTGGTATCCAGATTAACGATCACCGGGTTGCTTTCCGAAGAATTGAGCAGCAGGCGGTTGCGCTGGAGCACCATTTCGTTATACTGGCTGATAAGGGGGGGCAGGGACTGGTCGGTCAGGCCGACGTTGACGGGCAACACGGTGTTGACCTTGTCCGGAGCGGAGATGTACTCGGCCAGGTAGCTTACCAGGTTGAGCTGTGTACCGTTCTCCACCCGTTGTTTTTCGTAGGCGGAGTTTTCGCTGACAGCCAGTTGGGCGTCGCTGGCAAGGTCGGTCAGTCCGGCATCACGTTTAAAGGTTTCCAGTTCTTTCTCGGTGCTGAACAGCTCGTCGTTGATGATGCGGATACGTCCGGCGATGAATTCTTCCGTTTTCTCCGCCACTTCGTTTTTGTCGTTGTTGGTGTTCCGGTTGTAGACCTCGATCAGCTTGTTGATGAAGTCCTCGCCCCGGCGTTTGTTGGTATTCTTTAAGGAGACGATGACGATAGAGGTGGTTTTGGACGTCGGTTCTACACTGAGTGCTCCCGCATAGCCTTTGGCTGTCCACAGGGGATTGCTGACAACGGCGGTGAGCGTCTGCGGTTCTTTGACGGTGACGGAGTCGTGGGCAAGCGTAAACGTGAACGTGCCTGCGGGAGTAGTGAGCAGGGCCGGCAGCTTGGTGAACCGCTTGCTGTAGGCGTCGCCTCCGACGGTTGCTTTCACGTCGAGTGTGTTGCCGGGCGACAGGGTCAGTTCGAATAGGGCCGGCCCCGATAGCTTGTCTGCTTCCTGAGGGGTGAGACCTACCCGTACCGGTGAGCTTTTGTAGAGCTCCACGTCATTGAAGCTGCCCGGGGCGGAGTAGGTGGTGTAGAGGTTCAGCTCGCTGACCACATGCTTTATCAGGGTTTTGGAGCGCAGTATCTCGATTTCGTTGTCGATGTTGGATACGGAGCTGACCAGCCCTAATCCTTCGAGCGCGGTGAGGTTTCCTCCACTGTTGCCTCCTTTTTTGTCGTCTTTGATGACTACCGAAGCCGAGATGTTGTAAACCGGAGTGGTCTGCCTCAGGTGTAGCCACGCCCCCGCCAGGCAGAGGATGATCGAAGCCACGAACCAGGGCCACCGGATGATGTAGCGGAACAGCATGGCGTGGAAGTCTATTTTCTCTTCTTTTTCTTCGTATAGGTCGTCGTATAAGTCTTCTTTCATTTTTAGTCTCTTTATTTGGCGATTGTAATGATTAAACTGGCAAGCGACACAAGCGTGCCTACCACAGAGAACCAGATGGTGGTGCTGGTGCTGATGTCGGCTGTTTTTGCCTTGGTCTTATTGGGGGTGACATACAGGATGTCGTTCTGTTGCAGGTAGTAATAGGGCGATTGGACGATATCTGCCCGGTTCATGTCCAGCGTGATGATGTGCTGGTGTCCGTCGGCGTCCTCGCGGATCAGGCGGACGTTGTCACGCAATCCGTACACGGTCATGTCGCCTGCCATGGCAAGGGCTTCGAAGAGGTTGACCTTTTCGTTGCTGATGGTGAAAGTTCCGGGAGCGTTTACTTCACCGATGACAGAGATCTTATAATTGGCCATACGGACGGTGACGATGGTGTTTTCTTTGATGTATCCTTTCAGTTTTTCTTTGATCAGGCTTTCCGCTTCGCCCTTGGTCAGTCCGCCGATGTGCAGGGTGCCCAACACGGGGAAGTCGATGTTGCCCCGGTTGTCTACCAGGTATTGCTGGAGTGCCGGCTGGTTGGTCAGGCTGTTCTGTGAGGCGCTGACGGGAGTCGCTACGGTGAGGTTGAACGGCATCGCCAGTTCGGGATCGCTGCACGATACGACGATGGTGAGCAGATCCTTCGGCATGATGCGTGCATCATAAAGCCCGGCTTCCGCAACGGCACGCTGCACCTCTCCCGAGTCTTGCAGATAAGGCACTTTCTTGTAGGACTGGCAGGAAGCCAGCAGGATACAGGTTAACGTAAAAAAAAGTAGTCTTTTTGTCATTTATCTTAATTTTAGAATATTACTATATGGGGTTCACCACAGAGGACACAGAGTTCACAGAGGAAGAATTTAAGATCTTTCTATAAACCTGGAAAATAAAAACTCCGTGTCCTCTGTGTCCTCTGTGGTGAACCCTTTGTTTTAATAAGCTTCTTTTTCTCCTTCTAACGCATTTCTTACAGTTTTATATATTATATATAAATCGAGCATGAAGGTCCAGTGCTCGATATACCAGATGTCTCGTTGCACGCGGCCTTCCATTTGCCACAGCTCGTGGGTTTCGCCACGAAAGCCGGTGACTTGCGCCCAGCCGGTGACACCCGGCTTCACAAAATGGCGGACCATGTATTTGTTGATCAGTTGTGAGTATTGCTCCGTATGTTTCAGCATGTGAGGGCGGGGGCCCACTACCGACATGTCGCCCAACAGTACGTTGATGAACTGCGGCAGTTCATCGATGCTGCTTTTACGCAGGAAGTTGCCGAATCGGGTTTTACGCGGATCGTGCAAGGTGGCTTGCAGGGTGTCGCTCTGTGCGTTTACTTTCATGGAACGGAACTTGTAACACCAGAACTCGCGTCCGTCTTCTCCGCTTCGCTTCTGCTTGAAGAAGATGGGGCCCGGTGAGGTGATTTTGATGGTCAGTCCGACGATGATATAGATAACGGGGAAGAGCGTGCACAGGAACAGCAGGGAGAAAACGATATCGAACGCACGCTTCCTGAAGCGGTTTTCGGTGAAACTGAGAGGCTCCTGACGGATGCAGAGTACGGGCACGTTGCCCAGAAGCTCGAAGTACATCCGGCGTTTAAGATAACTGCGTACGTTGGGGACGCTGAAGAAGCGTATCAGGTGATTCTCACAATAATCGATGATGGGAAGTATCTCCTCGCTGCGGGCGGATGGCAGGCAGCAATATACTTGTTCGATTCCTCCCCGTTTCAGATAATCCACAACCTTGCCGGGTTGTCCCAGGTATTTCACTTTTTCGGGAAAGCGACTGCCGGGCTGGTCGTCGAAGTATCCGATGACACGAAATCCGGAAGTGACATCGTCCGTCATTTGATGATACAGTTCGATGATATTGCTGTTGCTGCCTACGAGAATGATGCTGCGGGAGTTTCCTCCATGCTTGCGGTAGCATTTCAGGAGTCTGCGAAACAGCAGACGGTAGCAGACTAACAGCGTGGTGAACGTGAGATAGAATATCAGGAAGAAACGTGCGGAGAGGATACCGAAGTTTCCAAAGGTGAGGGCGCAGGAGAAGAATAGGGCGTGTCCGGCGCTGTTGCGGATGGCGCGCCATACAATTTGTTCGGGACGTACTACGCGGCGATGCAGTATGACGCCCGATGACATGTTGCTAACCAGATAGCATAAGTTGAGTAATACTAAAACCTGTGGAAGTGAGTGTGTAAATGGGTCTGCAAAGAATTTACTTCCTAAGAGTGCGTAGAGAGATAGAAAGATACCATTCAAGAGAATTAAATCTCCGGCGAATACTATCCTTTTTATAACTTTATTAAACCGCAATACCTGTTTCATAATGTATCTATAGGAGTGTATGTAATAGTTGTCAGTGCTTGATCCACTATCATCTTGCTGTGTGCATTACAATTTGTTCCCTTACTTATTAGGTAATAGAACAAAGCGATCCCTTACTTATT
>OGYT01001876.1_pt1 | contig 12419 bp, 7 predicted proteins | sample 1576631 | NCBI WGS metagenome assembly OGYT01 (sample SAMEA3541588, study PRJEB24748) | human gut metagenome | biome: human gut; feature: human-associated habitat; material: faeces | place: China | collected 2012
GGGCGCTATGCGCTGTGCACCATGTGTATCGGCGTCGGTCAGGGGATCGCGCTGATTATAGAACGCGTTTAAGGAGCCATAATGAGTTTGTTGACCCCGATGATGCGCACCAGTCCGCTGACCGCCTGGTTCAGCGATGCGCAGCGGGTACAGGGGATGCTGGATTTTGAAGCCGCGCTGGCTCGCGCTCAGGTCGAATGCGGCCTCGTGCCGCAGGCGGCGCTTAATCCCATTATTGAGAGTTGCCGGCACGAAAACATCGACTTCTCCGCGCTGGGGCAGGCCGCCGCCAGCGCCGGGAATCTGGCGATCCCGCTGGTCAAACAGCTGACCGCGCGGGTTAAACAACGGGATGACGCGGCGGCGCGCTACGTACACTGGGGGGCGACCAGCCAGGATGCTATCGACACCGGCTTTATCCTGCAACTGCGCGGCGCGCTGGCGGAAACGGACTCCCTGCTGCAGCAACTGCTCGACGCGTTAGCCCATCAGGCGGCGCGCTATCAGGATACGGTGATGGCCGGGCGTACCTGGATGCAGCATGCGCTGCCGGTCACCTTCGGTCTGAAACTGGCCGGGACGCTGGATGCGCTGCTGCGCTGGCAGGTGCGTCTGCGAGAGATGCGCTCAAGGGTGCTGGCGCTGCAGTTTGGCGGCGCGGCGGGCACCCTCGATTCCCTTAAAACGCAGGCGCCGCGGATCGCCGGCGCGCTGGCGAAAACCCTCGACCTGCAGCTTCCGGACGCGCCGTGGCACAGCCAGCGCGACCGGCTGCTGGAGGTGGGGGCATGGTACGCGGGCGTCTGCGGCACGCTGGGTAAATTCGCCAATGATTTTTCTCTGCTGATGCAAACCGAGGTTGCAGAGGTGGGTGAACCGGTCGCCGAAGGACGCGGCGGATCGTCTACCATGCCGCACAAACGCAATCCCATCTCCTGCGCCGCTATTTTGACCGCCGCCCAGCGTACGCCCGGACTGGTGGCAACGCTCTATGCCGGGCAGATCCAGCAGCACGAGCGGGCGCTGGGCGGCTGGCAGGCGGAGTGGGAAACGCTGCCGGAGCTGATAACCCTCGCCGGCGGCGCGCTGGCGCAGAGCGAAACGCTGCTCCGCGACATGCAGGTCTTCCCGCATAAGATGCGCGCCGACCTCGATATCACCCATGGCCTGATTATGGCCGAGGCCGTCACTCTGGCGCTGGCGGAGTTTGTCGGCAAAGCCGAGGCTCATCACCGGGTTGAGGCGCTGTGTCGCCAGGCGCTGGATGCGTCACGTTCGCTGTTAAGCGTGCTGGAAACCGATCCGCTGGTCAGTGAGCATCTCTCCGCCAGCCGCTTAACCCAACTGCTGGACCCGACAACGGCGACCGGCAGCTCAGCACTCTTCGTGCGCCAGGTTGTGGCGCGCTATAAGGAGCAACGTTATGAATGTTGATTATCAGATAGACGGGCCGCAAGACGCGCCGGTCATCGTTCTCTCTAACTCGCTGGGCACCACCCGGGCGATGTGGCAGCCGCAGCTTGAGTCGTTAACGCAGCATTTTCGCGTGCTGCGCTACGATACCCACGGCCATGGCGCCACCCGTAAAAACGGTAAAGTGACGCTGGCGCAGCTCGGCGAAGATGTGATTGCGCTGCTCGATCATCTTAATATCGCTAAAGCCTGGTTCTGCGGGATTTCAATGGGCGGCCTGACCGGCCTGTGGCTGGGGCGCTTTGCCCCTGAACGTTTTCAGGGGCTGGTCGTTGCCAACACCGCTGCGCGTATTGGCGACCAGGCCGGCTGGCTGTCGCGTGCCCGCACGGTGCGTCAGGAAGGGATGGCAGTGGTCGCCGCAGGCGCCGCGGACCGCTGGTTTACCCACGCATTTCGCCAGAAGACGCCGGAAGTGGTGGAAGCATTGTGTCACCAGCTGACCCATATCGATGCTGAAGGCTATGCGGCCTGCTGCGAAGCGCTGGCCGCCGCCGATCTGCGTGGAGAGGTCGCGCAGATCGCGATTCCGGTGCTGATCGTCGCCGGAGAAAGTGACCCTGTCACAACGGTGGCGGACGCCAACTTCCTGCATCAGCAGATCCCGGTCTCTGAAGTCGTCGTGCTGGCGGCTTCGCATTTATCGAATATCGAAGCGCCGGGGGCGTTCAGCTCGGCGCTGCTGGGTTTTGTTCAGGGGGAAAAGCATGGACGATAAACAGCGGTATCAGCGGGGAATGGAGGTCCGGCGGAAGGTGCTCGGCGATGCTCACGTCGATAAGACGCTGGAAAAGCTGACGCCGCTGAATGAAGAGTTCCAGGATTTTATTACCCGCTACGCCTGGGGAGAGACCTGGACCCGGCCGGGGCTCGATCATCATACCCGCAGCATGATCACCATCGCCATGCTGATTGCGCTGAACCGCGAAGCAGAGCTGAAAATGCATCTGCGCGCGGCGTTTAATAACGGCGTCACCCGCGATGAGCTGAAAGAGCTGATTATGCACTCCGCGCTCTACTGCGGCCTGCCCGCCGCCAACGCCACGATGCATCTGGCGCAGCAGGTATTTGAAGAGATGGATGCCGTTTAGCCGCCAGGCAGGTTTGTCGCTCATCTCAGGCCGTCATGCGACGGCCTTCGACGGTTACCCGCCGCCAGGGGCGGGTAATATCATCCTCTTTGCTGCGAACAGCCTGCGCACTGCTTATTCTGGATCTGCTGGAAGAAGTCGTTGCCTTTGTCATCCACCAGAATAAACGCCGGGAAGTTTTCCACTTCGATTTTCCAGATGGCTTCCATCCCCAGTTCAGGATAGGCCACGCACTCCAGGCTCTTGATGCTCTGCTGCGCCAGCACCGCCGCCGGGCCGCCGATGCTGCCGAGGTAAAAACCGCCGTGCTTGTGACAGGCATCGGTCACCTGCTGGCTGCGGTTGCCTTTGGCCAGCATCACCATGCTTGCGCCGTGGGATTGCAGCAGGTCGACGTAAGAGTCCATGCGGCCTGCGGTGGTCGGGCCAAGGGAGCCGGACGCATAGCCTTCCGGGGTTTTCGCCGGGCCCGCGTAGTAGATCGGATGATCTTTGACGTACTGCGGCAGTTCTTCACCGTTATCGATAAGCTCATTCAGCTTCGCGTGGGCGATATCGCGGGCCACAATAATGGTGCCGTTGAGCGTCAGACGCGTCGAGACCGGGTGGGCGGAAAGCTGGGCCAGAATCTCGCTCATCGGCTGATTAAGATCGATGCTGACGACCTTGCCTTCGCCCTGCTGGCGCAGATGTTCGGGAATATACTGACCCGGGTTGCTCTCCAGTTTCTCAATCCAGATACCGTGGCGGTTGATTTTGGCTTTGATATTGCGATCAGCCGAACAGGAGACGCCCATGCCCACCGGGCAGGAGGCGCCGTGGCGCGGCAGGCGGATGACGCGGATATCGTGGGCGAAGTATTTGCCGCCGAACTGTGCGCCGAGACCGAGGTTTTGCGCCTCCACCAGCAGTTCCTGCTCCAGCTGAATATCGCGGAAGGCCTGGCCGTGTTCGTTGCCTTCGGTGGGCAGTTCGTCGTAATAGTGGGTAGAGGCCAGCTTCACCGTTTTTAGCGTCGCCTCTGCCGAGGTACCGCCAATCACAAAGGCGATATGGTACGGCGGGCAGGCGGCGGTACCGAGCGTGCGCATCTTCTCAACGAGATAGTTTTTCAGCTTCGCCGGAGTGATTAACGCTTTGGTTTCCTGATACAGATAGGTTTTGTTGGCCGAGCCGCCCCCTTTGGCCATACAGAGAAATTTATATTCGTCGCCGTCGACGCTGTAGAGGTCGATTTGCGCAGGCAGGTTAGTCCCGGTATTGACCTCTTTGTACATATCCAGCGCGGCGTTCTGTGAATAGCGCAGGTTATCCTCGGTATAGGTGTTATAGACGCCGCGGGCGAGGGCCGCTTCATCACCGCCGCCGGTCCACACGCGCTGGCCTTTCTTACCCATAATAATCGCCGTGCCGGTATCCTGGCAGGTGGGCAGCACGCCTTTAGCCGCGATTTCAGAGTTGCGCAGGAACTGCAGCGCCACGTACTTATCGTTATCGCTGGCTTCAGGGTCGAGAAGGATCTGCGCGACCTGTTTTTGGTGGGAAACGCGCAGCATAAACGCCGCATCGTGGAAGGCCTGCTGTGCCAGAAGGGTGAGGGCCTGAGGGTCTACTTTGAGGATCTCCTGGCCTTCAAATTCGGCCACGGACACGTGCTCTTTGCTCAGCAGATAGTATTCAGTCTTATCTTTTGCTAGCGGAAAGGTTCCTGATAGACAAATGGTTTAGTCGACATTGCTTTGCTCCCTAAGAGTAAAACCGCCGGGGTTCGGCCCGACGGTTATGAATCAGAACATCATGGACATCCACGGATAGCCAATCAGCAGCAGGGCGGCCAGGAAGATGGCGCCGAAAATCGTGCCGAGACGCCAGTAGTCTTTGGTCGGCAGATAGCCGCTGCCGTAGTAGATTGGGCTGGGGCCGGTACCGTAGGGGGTGATAATCCCCATCACGCCGAGCGAGGTCACCATCAGCAGTACGAACACCTGCATATTCATCCCCGGAATGGTGGAGGCGATAGTCAGCATGGCCGGCAGCAGCGCGGTGGTGTGCGCGGTGGTGCTGGCGAACAGATAGTGCAGCAGATAGAACGCCAGCAGCAGGACGACGGTCGCGACGCCCGGGGAGATGCCGCTCATCAGCGCGCCGCCTTCTTTACCCAGCCAGGCGATAAAACCGGTGGAGGAGAGGCCGTCGGCCAGCGCCACCAGGGTCGCGAACCAGGCAAAGGTATTCCACGCCGCTTTGTTGCTGGTGATATCGTTCCACGAAAGTACGCCGGTCCACAGCATCAGCACGATAACCAGCAGAGCGGCCAGCGCCGGTTCAATCCATTCGGCGGCGAAGATCCACATCATCAGCGCAAAGCAGACGAAGACCAGCAGCAGAATTTCATTGCGCGACAGGCGTCCAAGTTTTTCCAGCTCGCGGGCGGCCCACAGCGGCACTTCATCGTTGACTTTCACTTCCGGCGGGTAGAACCAGTAGGCCAGCAGCGGCATTGCCAGAATCAGCAGGATACCCAGCGGCAGGAAGGCGATAAACCAGGTGCCCCAGGAGATATTAATGCCGACGATGCTTTTCACCAGCGCCAGCGCCAGCAGGTTCGGCGCCAGTGCGGAGAGAAACATCGAGCTGGTGATACAGGCGGCGGTAATGGCCACCCACATCAGGTAGGAGCCGATACGGCGCGCGCTCGGGTCGTTGGGCTTAGAGCCGTACAGCGGCGGCAGGTTAGCGATAATCGGGTAGATAGTCCCCCCGCTGCGCGCGGTGTTGGAGGGGGTAAACGGCGCCAGCAGCAGGTCGGCGAAGGTGATGGCGTAGCCCAGCGTCAGGCTGCGGCGGCCGAGGTACTTCACCAGAATAAGCGCCAGACGGCGGCCAAACTGGGTCTTATCGTAGCCGGCGGCAAACATAAAGGCGCCGAAGATAAGCCAGACGGTGGAGTTACCGAAACCGCTCACCGCCCATTTAAAGGAGGCGCCGGCAAGCTTGAACCCTGGCGCGGCCAGCTGTTCAGGGCTGAACAGCAGCCACTGGCTGCACAGCGCAATCACCACCACGCCGGTAATACCGATGACCGCGCCGGGCAGCGGTTCGAAGATCAGACCGACGATCACGCCGACAAAAATGGCAAAGTAGTGCCAGGCGTAAGGGGGAAGGCCGTCGGGCACCGGGACGAATAAGAGTAAGACGGCAACGATAATGGGCATCGCCATCATCAGCAGACGTTTATACGCAGCATTTGTTGCTGCACCGGCAGGCGGTATGGTTGTCTTTTTCTCTTTCATAATGAGTATCTGCAAGTAGTTAAAAATAGGGTTTGGTCATCGCTTAACCGTTCGATTTCTTTAGTTGCAAAACTTTCTTTAATTATTAATTGTCGGTTTTGGTTATTGCGCTGACTGTTATTTAACGCGCTTCGTTGGGCGTTAAATTAAAATATTGGGTTATTTATATATTGCGCTTTCATGCGCCGTTGCAATTGATTTAGATCAAAAAAAGCGGGTTGTTAGCCACTTTTTTATTATTACGAATAACCCTGTTTAGTGAGGTGTTTATTTGTCTGAAATTTGGCTTAATGTTAAATCACGAATGATTTCATGAACTGATAATGTATTTATCTTATTGAATTTTATCATTTTATTTTGATATCTTCCTGGCGATGCATGTTAAAAATGGTTTCAGATTTGTTATTGGTTATATCCACTATGTGAACGAATTATATTTAATTAATAATACAAAGGAGGTATCGATGTTATTGTTGGTATTAAATAGTTTTTTAATTAACGTAATTATTTTGGTAACTAAAAAAAGCGCTATATTATTGGCATGACTTAAGGGATTACCAAATACAAACAAAAACAATTCCGTCACCCAATTCTCAATTTTCAATATTTAAAATCTGGAGCGTCATTATGACCAGTCATCCACGAATTTTGCGTCCTTTTACTTTACCGAACGGTACTGAGCTTAAAAACCGCCTGTTAATGGCGCCGATGACCACCTGCACCGGTTATTTTGACGGTACCGTGACCAGCGAACTGGTTGAGTACTACCGCGCTCGCGCAGGCAGTATCGGCACCATTATCGTTGAATGCTGCTTTATTGATGACTACGGTCTGGCGTTCCCCGGCGCCATCGGTATCGATAATGATGAAAAAGTGGCTGGCCTGGCGAAAATTGCCGCCGCCATCAAGGCGGAAGGGTCAAAAGCGATTCTGCAGATCTACCACGGCGGCCGGATGGTCGACCCGCAGCTTATCGGCGGACGCCAGCCGGTTGCCCCGAGCGCGATTGCCGCGCCGCGCGATGGCGCAGCAACCCCCCGCGCGCTGAGCGGCGCTGAAGTCGAGGGCATGATCGCGAAGTTTGGCGAAGGCGTACGCCGCGCCATTCAGGCCGGTTTCGACGGCGTCGAGATTCACGGCGCGAACACCTATCTGATCCAGCAGTTTTATTCGCCAAATTCTAACCAGCGCGACGATGAATGGGGCGGCAGCCGCGATAATCGTGCGAAATTCCCGCTGGCGGTACTGGACATCACCCACAAAATGGCCCGCCAGTACGCCGACGATGCCTTTATTATCGGCTACCGGTTCTCCCCGGAAGAGATGGAAGTCCCCGGTATCCGTTTTGCTGACACCATGTATCTGCTGGAAAAGCTGGCCGCCCGCGGCGTCGACTATCTCCACTTCTCGGTTGGCGCCACGCTGCGACCCTCGATTGTCGATACCACCGATCCCACGCCGCTGATTGAAAAATATTGCGCCATGCGCTCCGAAACCCTGGCTCAGGTGCCGGTGATGGGCGTGGGCGGGGTAGTGAACGCGGCCGATGCCGAGCAGGGTCTGGATCACGGCTACGACCTGATGGCGGTGGGCCGCGCCTGTATCGCGTATCCTGACTGGACGGCGCGCATTGCCGCCGGCGAAGAGCTGGAGCTGTTTATTGACAGCACCCAGCGCGAAGCGCTGAACATCCCGGAACCGCTGTGGCGCTTCTCGCTGGTGGAAGCGATGATCCGCGATATGAGCATGGGCGACGCCAAATTCAAACCGGGGATGTTCGTCGAAACCGTTCAGGACGACGCTAACGAGCTGGTGATCAACGTCAGCCTGGAAAACGACCGCATTGCCGATATCGCACTGGCGGCAAGCCCGGTACAGACCGTCGAGTTCACCACCAGCTTTGAAGAGATCCGCGAGCGGATCCTCAGCGCCAACACCCCGCACGTGGATGCGATTTCCGGCGCAACCAGCCAGAGCGAAGCGGTGAAAAAGGCGGTTTCCAAAGCGATGCTGAAGTCCAGTAAAGCGCTGGCCGCCGAAGAGGGCGCGGGCGATGCGGCGCCGAAAAGCTACGATGTGGTGGTGGTCGGCAGCGGTGGAGCCGGTCTGGCGGCCGCAATTCAGGCGCACGATGAAGGCGCGAGGGTTCTGATCGTTGAAAAAATGCCGACCATCGGCGGTAACACCATTAAAGCTTCTGCCGGGATGAACGCCGCAGAGACCCGCTTCCAGCGCGTGAAAGGTATTGAAGACAGCAAAGAGCTGTTTTACCAGGAAACGCTGAAAGGCGGTAAGAACAAAAACGACCCGCAGCTGCTGCGCCGCTTCGTGGAGAATGCGCCGGAAGCCATTGAGTGGCTGGCGCGTCGCGGTATTATGCTTAACGATATCACCACTACCGGCGGGATGAGCATCGACCGCACCCACCGTCCGCGCGACGGGTCGGCGGTCGGCGGCTACCTGATCAGCGGCCTGGTGCGTAACATCACCAAACGCGGTATCGATGTCCTGCTGGATACGTCGGTGGAAGAGATCCTGATGACCGACGATGAGGTGAGCGGCGTGCGCCTGCTCACCGATGAAAACGAATCCGTAGTGGTACAGACGAAGAGCATCGTGGTGGCTACCGGCGGCTTCAGCGCCAACAGCGCGATGGTGGTGAAATACCGCCCGGATCTGGCGGGCTTTGTGACCACCAACCATAAAGGGGCGACCGGCGGCGGTATCGCGCTGCTTGAACGCATCGGCGCGGGCACCGTGGATATGGGTGAAATTCAGATTCACCCGACCGTCGAGCAGCAAACCTCGTACCTGATTTCCGAGTCGATTCGCGGCGGCGGGGCGATACTGGTGAACCCGCAGGGCAACCGCTTCTTCAACGAAATGGAGACCCGCGATAAGGTTTCCGCCGCGATTATCGCGCTGCCTGAGCACTTCGCCTATATCGTCTTTGACGAGCACGTCCGGGCGAAAAACAAAGCCGCCGATGAGTACATCGCTAAAGGTTTCGTCACCAGCGCCAGCTCGCCGCGTCAGCTGGCGGAGAAACTGGGGATGGATTACCATGCTTTTCTCAATACGCTGGAACGCTACAACGGCTTTGTTGAAAAACAGCATGACGATGACTTTGGTCGTACCACCGCGCTGCGTGCGCCGATCAATGAAGGCCCTTACCATGCGATTCGTATCGCCCCGGGGGTTCACCACACGATGGGCGGCGTGACCATTAACACCGATACCGCGGTGCTGAATGCCGGTCATCAGGTGATTGCGGGCGCTTTTGCCGCGGGCGAAGTGGTTGGCGGCATTCACGGCGGTAACCGCATCGGCGGTAACGCGGTGGCCGATATCATTATCTTCGGGACCCTCGCGGGCCATCAGGCGGCGAAACGCGCCAGAGGTTAAACGTCAGCGACACCCGCCGGGCTGGCAAATAGACGGCCCGGCTTCTTATCTCTCTGAGGAGTGCGATATGTCCGACAACCGCGTCTACAGCTACTCCGCCGTACTGATGGGTTCGCCCATTCTCCTCAAGCTCTACGTTCACGATGAACCGCTCGCCTCCCGCGTCTTTCAGCTGATTAAAGGCTATGAAGATCTTTTCACCGTTAACCGCGCGCACTCCCAGGTGATGGATATCAACCATGCCGCCGGGCGGCATCCGGTGACGGTGAGCCGCCCGGTGTATGCGTTGATTAAATGCGCCAAAGCCGCCAGCATGGTGCGGGACAGCGCGTTTAACCTGGCGATCGGCCCGCTGGTGAAGCTGTGGCGCGTTGGTTTTCAGGGTCAGAGCGTGCCCGCCCCGCAGGATATTGCCGCTCGCCTGACGTTAACGCGTGCGCAGGATGTGATCCTCGATGACGCCGCCAGCAGCGTCTACCTTGCGCGGACGGGAATGGAGATCGATCTTGGTGCCATCGCGAAAGGCTATATCGCCGACCGGGTGCGCGACTATTTGCGGCAGCAGGGCGTGAACGCCGCGCTGATTAATCTCGGCGGCAATGTCCATACCCTGGGCGAATGGTCAATCGGGCTGAAAAAACCGTACTCAGCGGCGGATGCGCTGATTGGCAGCATTGCGGTGGCGGGGCAATCGGTGGTGACCTCGGGCATTTACGAACGCTACTTCGAGCAGGACGGCAAACGCTGGCACCATATTCTCGACCCGCGCAGCGGCTACCCGCTGGATAACGAGCTGGAGAGCGTAACGATTATTTCCGCCGACTCGCTGGACGGCGATATCTGGACCACCCTGATCTACGGTCTTGGCGTAGAGAAAGGCTGCGCGGCGCTGCGCCAGCGCGAGGATATCGAAGCGATTTTCGTCACTAAAAATCGCGACGTTATCCTCTCTTCACAGCGTCGTTTCCGCTTTCAGCTGCTGAATGACGGCTACCGGCTTACTGGCTGTACTGCTTAAGCAGGCCGTACTGTTCCGCTATCAGGTGGTAGCGGTACACCGGACGTCCCGTGGCGCCGTAGTGGATACTGGTGTACAAAATATTAATTTGCGCCAGCCAAATCAGGTATTTGCGGCACGAAACCCGGGATATATTTACCGCTGCCGCCAGCTCGTCGGTGGAGAACTCCACGTCCGGATGGGCATCAATCCACTGACAGAGGGTGCGCAGCGTCTGGGGCGTCAGGCCTTTCGGCAACTTGCGGGCGTCAGCGGCTTCCGGTACGCCGCCGTGCAGCAGCCGGTCGACATCCGCTTGTTCATAATAGGGTTGACCGGTCATCAGCTTACGCTTTTCGCGCCAGGCGGTGAGCGCCTCTTCAAACCGTGGAAACTGGAAGGGTTTGATCAGATAGTCCACCACGCCGTAGCGCATCGAGGCCTGAACCGTCGCGGCATCCGCGGCGGAAGTAATCATAATCACGTCGATGGCCCGTCCGGACGCGCGAATGGCGGGCAGCAGATCCAGACCGCTATCCTGCTGCATATAGACATCCAGCAGCACCAGGTCTATCTCCAGATCCTTGTCGTTAATCATCTCCCTGGCTTTACTTAACGTAGACGCCGTGCCGCTGCAGCGGAAGCCGCTGACCCGTCCCACGTACAGGCGGTTCAGTTCGGCAACCATGGCATCATCGTCAACAATTAATACATTTATCACGCACTTTTCCTTTTACTGTCCCACGGGAGATGAACAAAAAATTGAGTAAATACGCCGGGTTCGGATTCCACGGCCAGCGATCCGCCCAGTTCGCGAAGCTGCTGGCTGGCGAGAAACAGCCCGACGCCGCGGTTTTCGCCTTTGGTGGAGAAGCCTTTATTAAAAATATCATCGATAAACGCTTCCGGGATACCGGGACCATCATCGCTGACTTCGCCGCTTAACCAGCCGTTCTGGTAATGCAGCAGCAGGCCGACTTCGCCTTCGGCCTGGCCGCTCATGGCATCCAGCGCGTTCTCGATTAAATTACCCAGCACCGTAACCAGTACGGTGACCTGTTTTTCATTCGGGCAGTCCGGCACCAGGCTCTCTTCGGCGAGAGTGAGGGTAAAACCCCGCTCCTTAGCGCGCTGAATTTTACCGATCAAAAAGCCTGCCACTACCGGTGATTTAATCCGGTGCTGGATTTCGCCGATATCCGCCTGATAGGTGTGGGCGGTCTGCAGCACGTACTCTTCCAGCTTATCGTAGCTTTTCATATTCAACAGGCCGAGGATCACGTGCAGCTTATTCATAAATTCATGCGAGGTGGTACGCAGGGCGTCCACATAGTTCACCATCCCGTCAAGCCGCTGCAGCAGCTGGCTGACTTCGGTTTTGTCACGGAAGGTGCTGATGGCGCCGACCACGTCATCCTCGTCGCGGACGGGGACCGTGTTGCTGATCAGCAGCAGACCGTTACAGCCCAACTCCCGATCGTAAATCGGCTCGCCGGTTTGCAGCACTTCCTGCAAATCCGCCAGCAGCGGCGTTTGCGCGATATCGTTACCGGGGCCGTTAAACAGAATGTCGCGCGCGGCGGGGTTAATCAGCGTCACCTTGCCGTCCGTATCCACCGCCACGACGCCCTCTTTTAATGAGTGCAGCATCGCCTGGCGCTGCTGGAACTGCGTTGAGATCTCCTGCGGCTCAAGGCCCAGCAGGACGCGCTTCAGGCCGCGAACCAGGCTCCATGTACCGACGGCGCACACGAGCGCGCTGAACAGCACGGTCAGAATCACATCCCAGCGGCTGGCGGCGATCTGCGTATCGACTTTGCTCAGCGAAATGCCAATCGCCACCACGCCGATTTGCCGGCGGCTATCGTCAAACACCGGGGTGAAGACGCGCAGCGCCGGAGCCAGCACGCCGTGGTTGACGGCAACGTTCTCTTTGCCCGCCAGCGTGGGCCGGATGTCATCGCCGATAAAAGGTTTGCCGATAATCTGGCTATTGGGATGCGAGTAGCGAATGCCGTCCATATTGGTGACGACGGCAAACAGCAGGCCATTGCGCCGGGTGACGGCCAGCGCCAGCGGCTGAATAATGCCGCTGTCCGGCGGCATGTTCTCCCCACTTGATAGGTCACCTTGTTCAAGCGGGTAAGTGCCTGTTCGGCT
>OGYT01001880.1_pt1 | contig 12399 bp, 7 predicted proteins | sample 1576631 | NCBI WGS metagenome assembly OGYT01 (sample SAMEA3541588, study PRJEB24748) | human gut metagenome | biome: human gut; feature: human-associated habitat; material: faeces | place: China | collected 2012
TGGTACGTCGTAAACGGCAGGGTAGCGACAGAATACTCCGGCACGGTAGACGGCACCTGGCCGACCAGGGTGCGTCGCAGCTCCAGGTCGTGACCTTCGGCGCTCCGGCTGTCGGCAATGACGCCTTTAATGAGGCTTACGGCCGGCGCATCCGGCTGGACCGCATCGTCATGGAGGGCGATCCCGTAGAAAAGGCCGTACAGGCCGTTTCCCGCACGTATGAACAGTTCCCGGACAAGACGGTCTGGCAGGCAGCGCCGACAACGCGCCGCTTTGCCCATGATATAGCCGGATATGCCGACGCCGCTCTGCGCCGTTATTACGATGCCAAGACGGCTTATGAAACCTATCTGGGCCATGCTGTGCCAGACGATGGCGGCCGGCCTTTCGGCTCACCGGTCTGGGTCCCGCCCTTGTCCCTGACCCTCGACGAGGCCCTGCAGGCCGATACGCCCTATCTGGAACGGGCTGCCGACGACCAGCTCGGCTACCGCCTGCATCCTGTCTTTGCCCGCAGGGAACAGTCCCTGGGAGAAGCCCTGCGCCAGGCCCGGCAGCACGGCTGCAGCGAGGTCCTGCTCCGCCATTTCCAGGCGCGGCGCCTCAAGGGAAAAGAATATGACTTTGCCCTCACGTATGACGAAATATGGTACGATGCCCGGACCGGCCTGGTACGGACGGCCGTGTCCCGCACGACCGATACAGGCAAGATGACATCCATCGAAGCGCTGCTGGCCCTGGCCGGTGCCGACTAGGCGCTTGTACTCCTGTCAGGCTTGTAATATAATGAAATAGAAATATATACAGAAATATACGGATGGTATATACGAAATATAAAATATATTACGACGGGAGATGGACGTATGGAACATCAAATGAACGGGAAGGACCAGGCCGCTTTGACGGCCTGCATCCCCCAGAGCCTGGCCGGGGGAATCTTTATTTATAAAGCCGATGAAGGGGAAACACTGCTCTATGCCAGTGACTATGTCATCGGCTTTTTTGGCTGCGCTTCTTACGAAGAACTGGCCGACTACGTCCATCACAGCTTCCGCGGCATGGTCGACCTGCGGGACCGGGAACTGGTAGAACAGAATATCCGCCAGCAGACGGCGAGCGACGTCTGCCAGACCAGTTATGCCCGCTACCGCGTCATCGCCTGTGACGGTACCGTACGCTATGCAGAACACTTCAGCCGCAAAGTCACCCTGCCCGGCGTGGGTGAGGTCTATTACGTCTTTATCGCCGATTACGACCGCAAATACCTGACCAGCGACATCGACAACATGACCGGCCTGCCCGGGAACCGGCGCTTCCTCCAGTATGTCCGGGACCTCATGGAATCCGGTCAGTCCCTGTCGGGATACTGCCTGGTCTATTTCAACGTCATCAACTTCAAGCTCGTCAATATCCGCTATGGCGTCGCCGTCGGCGATGACTGCCTGAAAGGCCTGGCCACCATGATTCGGGAAACCTTCCCGCAGGGCTTCTTGTCGCGTCGCCGCAATGACCACTTCCAGCTGCTCACGCCGGAAGGGTCTGTGCGGGAAAAGCTGGAAACACTTCATGAATCCATCTGCCAGGTCTATCGCAAGTACCAGCTGGAAATCAAGGCCGGCGTCTACCATTTTCCTGAAAATCAGGTCGTCGACCCGGCTCTGGCCGTGGATTATGCCAAAATCGCCTGCCAGCACATCCGCGATGAAGTGGGCGTCTCCGTCTTGGAATATACCCAGGACCTGCAGAAGCTGATTACGGTCAACAACTACATTGCCGGACACTGTGATGACGCTATTGAGCACGGCTGGATCCAGGTCTATTATCAGCCTGTCATCCGCACCCTGACCGGTGCCGTCTGCGGCATGGAAGCCCTGGCCCGCTGGAATGACCCCGTCGTCGGCTTCCTGTCGCCGGCCCGCTTCATTCCCATCCTGGAAAAGAACCACGACATCTATAAACTCGACTGCTACATCCTGCGCCAGACCTGCCAGGCCCTGCGCCGCCGCCTGGATCAGCAGCTTCCCGTCGTCCCGGTATCCTTCAATTTGTCGCGTCTGGACTTTTTCCTCTGCGACATCTTCCAGGTCGTCGAAGATACGGTCCGGACATATGGCCTGCCGCGGGACCTCATCCATCTGGAAATCACGGAGACCATGCTGGTCCACGATAAAGAAGTCATCAAAGAGGCCCTGGGACGCTTCCTCCAGGCTGGCTACCAAATTCTCATGGACGATTTTGGCAGCGGCTATTCGTCGCTCAACGTCCTCAAGGATTATGACTTCAATATCATCAAGCTGGATACGCATTTCCTCTCGTCGTCGACGGACAAGGCCCGTTCCATCATCGGCAATACCGTCGACATGATCAAGGAAATCGGCAGCCAGAGCCTGGCCGAAGGCGTAGAGACGCAGAAACACGTCGATTTCCTGGCCTCTGTAGGCTGCGATAAGCTCCAGGGCTATTTCTTCAGTAAGCCCATGCCCTGGAACGATTTATTTTCCTATCTGGAAGGCCAGTACCGGTCTTTCGAAGATGCGGCCAGCCGAGCTTATTACGAGAAAACCAGCGCCGCCATCCGCCGGACCCATCAGTCCCTGGCCCTGGTCGAATACGACGGCCAAGCATTCCATCACGTCTATCTCAATCAGGCCTATCGGGATCAGCTGGCCAGTTTCGGCCGCATTACGGCCCTCAGTGCCGAACTGCGCATCAACCGGCCTGGAACGCGGCTTTATGCCCATTTCCGGGACCTCATGGAAGGCCTCAAGCAGAGCGGTCATTTGGAAACGCTCTTCCAGTCGGAAAAGGGCTACTACGTCCAGCTCACGGCGGAACTCGTTGCCTCCATGCCGTCGTGCTGGATGCTGACCGTGTCCCTGCACAACCTGACCCTGGACGAACACATCCAGGAGCAGGAGGCGCTGAACGTCCACATTCATGAGCTCTACCGCCTGTACGATGTCATCTACCTCATCGACTTGGACAAATCAGCCGGGATCCCCTTGTTCTCGCGCCATGCCGTAGCCGGGGAACTCATGGAGAAATGCCTCTTCATGCGCCAGTTCCTTCAGCACTATGCCCGGAGCTATATCCATCCCGATGACTGCCAGCGCTTCCTGGATTTCACCGATTATACGGCGCTCAAAAGGAAATTATCCCAAGGGGACCAGTCGGATTGCTTCCGCTTCCGCCAGAAAGGAGCGGATGCAGGCTATACGTGGAAAGAGGTCACGTACATCGCCGTTCCCCGGAGCGGTCGGAAATTGGCCCTGGCCTGTGTGCGGCCGGCGCTCTGCTGCCCGGCCTGTCAGCTGCATAAAGGAGGGAACCTTTCATGATGCAAACTATACGGTCCCGCTTTTTGACCGTCATCTGCGGCGTCTCCCTGACGCTGACCCTGGTCTTCGGCAGCCTCTGCGTCTTCCTCGTCGACCGCAGCGAGACGGAAATCGCCGCCACGACCCTCACTGGCCGGGCCATCCACGCCAGTACGACACTGAATCCAATTTTCATGCAGTCCGAAGACATCGTCCACTATATCGGCCATACCATCGAGCATGAAGTCAAAAATCCCCAGGACTTGCGTAATAAAGCCAACCGCGACCGGCTGGAAGCCATGATTAGCCGGTCTTTTTATAATGCTGTATCCGGCATCGACGGCGTCCAGGGCTATTACCTCCATTACAATGAAGACCTGGCCGGCGGGCCGGACGGCTTCTGGTATACCCGCAAAGATGCGCGTCATGATTTTGTGTCCCAGCCCATTACCTCCGTCGAGGCGTACGGGGAAGCCGACGCGGGCCGGACGAACTGGTATTATCAGCCCTTGCGTGAGAAGAGGGCCTTGTGGACGACACCTTACGTCAATGACAATAATGGTGTCCGCATGATCAGCTACGTCATGCCCGTCTACGTCCAAGGCCAGTTCGTCGCCGTCGTCGGCGTCGATATCGACTTCAACATGCTCTGCGACCTCATCGGCAGCATGAAGGTCTATGACAGCGGATACGGCTTCCTCTTCAAGGACTGGCAGACTTTTTATTTCCATCCCGATGGCAGGGAGGTGGCCTACGAGTTCAAGCCGCGCTTCGATATCGTCAGCCACGGAGAGCTGCTGGAGCAGTCAGCGACGGATACCCATTTGATTCATTATTACTATCAGGGCATTCCCATGGCCATGGGCTTTGCGACCTTGAAGAATGGCATGAAACTGGGCGTGACGGCACCGGAACGGGAAATCTATGCCGGCCGCCAGCTCATGACCTTCGGGATCCTGGCTGTGACCGTCGTCATCGGCCTGTTGTCGACGCTCCTGGCTATCCGGGCGGCGAACCGTATCGTCCGGCCCCTGCATGACATCAGTGAAGCCGCCCGCCGCCTGGGCCGCGGCGAATATGACCAGCCTCTGGACAGTACAGCTCAAGATGAAATCGGGCGGCTTGCAGGCCATATGAACGATACGATGGAACGGATGCGCAAATACGTCGGCGCCATGCAGAAACAGGCCTATCAGGATGAACTGACGGCCGTCAAGAACGTCGCCGCCTACAACAGGAAGGTCTACGACCTCAACCAGAAAATCGCCGCCGGCCAGGCTGCCTTTGCCGTGGTCATGGTCGACTTGAACCAGCTCAAGGACGTCAACGACCGTTTTGGCCACGAAAAGGGGAACATCGCCTTACAGCGCCTGTGCCAGGCCGTCTGCCGCATCTATAAGCACAGCCCGGTCTACCGCATCGGCGGCGACGAATTCGTCGTCATCCTCGAAGGCGAGGACTATGCTCATCGGGACGCCTTATTCGAGAAAGTCCGTGCCTTTGAACACATCCGCGACCTGAGTGCCGCTCAGCCGTGGACGCAGCTCGCCGCTTCCGTAGGCATGGCCGTCTACGACAAGACACGCGACACGGCCTACCGGGCCGTCTTCAATCGGGCCGACACCAAGATGTACGAACAGAAGCAGCACCTGGCGCCGCGGGCCTGAGGGTGAGTGTTGGCTGGCTCGGGGCAAAGGGGAGAGGGCTGCCAGATCATCGCCTTGGCGGCGAAAAGGAAAGATGTACAAAAAGGACAAAATGTGATACTATTTGTAGGGGCTGGAACATGGTGGTTTGTGCCGTCATGTGGAGCCCTTTGTCTTCAAAAGTTGTAGTATAGCGTTTGTAGTTTGTAGAGGATGGGTTTTAATTTTTAGTCATTCACTACAAACTAAAAACTGCAAACTTAAAGTATAAAAAGAGGCTGTCTTCGTGTGGCAGCCTCCTTTCTATTTCGACTTACAAGGAGGTCTTTCCTTTGCGTATCGTTGTCGTAGGCGCCGGCAAGCTGGGGTACAGTATTGCCGAGCTCTTATCGAATGAACAATTCGACGTCGTCGTCGTCGATCATAATGAAGAACGGCTGGAAGTCGTCAAGAATAATCTCGATGTATTGACCGTCCTGGCCAACGGGGCCAGCCCGATTACCATGAACGATCCCGATATCCGCGGTGCCGATATCCTCGTCGCCTGTACGGCTGTCGATGAAGTCAATATGGTCGCCTGTATCATGGCCAAGAAACACGGCATCAAGTACACGGCGGCCCGCATCCGGGACATGCAGTTCCTGTCGGAAGCCAAGGATTATCTGAAGCAGAATTTCGACATCGACCTCATGCTCAATCCGGAAATGATCACGGCCCGTGAAATCAACCGCATCCTCATGACGCCGGCCGCCCTCAACGTCGAAGACTTCGCCAACGGCAAGGTCCGGCTCTTTGAAACCAAGGTCCGCCGCCATTCGCCGCTCATCAACATCCCCTTTAAGGATATGAACATGCCGCCGTCCATCCTGGCCGGCATGATTTTCCGCGATCACCGCATGATCATCCCTCATGGTGATGACTGCCTGTTCCCGCACGACAATGCGTATTTCATCGGCGACCCCAAGGCCATCGAGAAATTCAGTGAGAACTTCGTCCCCAGCGACACGAAGATGGTCGAACGGGTCATCATCATCGGCGCCGGCCGGTCCGGCCGTTTTTTGGCCCCCATGCTCGACAAGGAAGGCATCAAGGTCAAGATTTTCGATAAAGACCGCGAACGCTGCCGCCAGGTGGCAGAACTCCTGGACAACGGCCTGGCCATTTGCGGCGACGGCACGGACATCGACCTCCTGGAACAGGAAGGCATTGCCGATGCCGACGTCGTCATCTGCCTGACCGATGACGACCGCCTGAACCTCATGCTGGCCCTCATCGCCAAGCACTTGGGCGCCAAGAAGACCATCGTCCGCGTGTCGCGCATCGAATACGGCGACCTCATGGAAAAGGTCGGCGTCGATATCGTCTTGTCGACACGCCTCTTGTCGGCCAGCGAAGTCCTGGCCTTTGCCCGCCGCGGCGGTGTCGTCTCCGTGTCCCTCCTGGAAGGGGCCAAGGCTGAAGCCGTGGAAGTCATCGTCCAGGACGGGGCTCCCGTAGCCGGAAAGCGCCTCATGGATGTCCGCCTGCCCAAGGAATGTCTGGTCTGCGCCTATGTCCGTGACGGCGAAGCCTATATCCCGAACGGCCAGTCCGTCCTCATGGCCGGCGACCGGATCATCCTCTTCATCCAGACGGAATATTCCAAGAAGGTCATGAAGTACTTCAAAGGCAGGGAATAGACCATGAACCGCAGTATCGTCTTTTATCTCGTCAGCCGCCTGGCCCTGATCAACGGTCTGGCGCTGCTCATCCCTCTGCTGTCCGCCTTGTGGTGGGGTGAAGCGGGCCTGGTCTATTTTGCCCCGGCCCTGGCCGCCGCCTTGCTTGCAGCGGCGTTCTGCCGTTACCGCGGCCGCCATCACAAACGCCACCTGGGACCGGGGGAGGGGGCCTGGTACATGGTATCGGCCTGGTTCCTCCTGGGCCTTTTGGGTATGATTCCCTACGTCATGGCCGGCACTTTCGCATCGCCTGTCGACGCCTTCTTTGAAAGCGTCTCGGCTTTTACGACGACTGGGACGTCGTGCCTGGCTGACGGCGGGGCCGGCCTGCCGCAGTCGCTCTTGTTGTGGCACAGCCTCATGGAATGGCTCGGCGGCCTCAACTTCATCCTCCTCCTGGTATCGGTCATGCCCCAGGTCAGCGGCTGTTTCGGCCTGACCTTGTCCGTCCATCAGAGCGTATCCTTCAGCCCCATGGTGGCCCGCATGCAGGAAGCGGCCCGCCAGGCCGGTCTCATCTACCTGGCCATTACGGCCTTTTCCATGGTCCTCTACGTCCTGGCCGGCCTGCCTTTGGGCATGGCCGTCAATCAGGGCCTCATGACCATGTCCACCAGCGGCGGCGATTCGCTCTTCGATTTTTCTCAATATGACAGCCTGGCCCTGGAAGCGGCCGGAGCTGTATCCATGCTCCTGGCCAGCGGCAATTTCCTCCTCTACTGGAAGAGCTGGGAACGGCGCGACTTCAAGAGCCTTTTCTGCGATGCCGAATGGCGGACCTTTTTGACCGTCGTCGTCGTCACGGGCTGCCTCGTATCCTTCCATTTGTGGCGTTTCGGCGTCTACGACGGCTGGGATAACCTGCGCTACGGCTTTTTCCAGGTCCTGTCCTTCATCAGCACCAGCGGTTTTTCGTCAGCCGCCTACAGCACCTGGCCGGAATTCGACAAGTACGTCCTCTTTGCCCTGGCCTTTGTCGGCGGCTGTATCGGCTCGGCTACAGGCGGTCTCAAGGTCATGCGCTTCATGGTCCTTTTCAAGATGGCTGCCCAGGAAATGCGCCGGACCCTACATCCGCACATGGTCATTTCTTTGAAAATCGACGGCGTCCCTGTCGATATGAAGATCATCAGCCGTGTCCTCAGTTATTTCTTCCTCTTCATGGCGACGTTCTTCGTCTCCATGCTGATCATTTCCCTGTCCGGCGTCACGCCCATGCAGGCCATGGGGATGGCCGTAGGCTGCCTGTCCAGTGTCGGGTCGACGATGGACCTCTTCGGCGTAGCCGACGTTTCCGTCCTGCCGGCATGGACTAAGCTGTATTGCAGTTTCCTCATGATTTTAGGACGCGTCGAAATCTTTTCCTTCCTCGTCGTCATCCAGACCGCATTCGGTTATCTGCGGCGGCGCTGGTAGGAGGTACACCATGAATATACGAATTGTTTTATTTGTCTTGGGGAAATTGGCTCAGGCCTGCGGGCTGGCCTTGATGATTCCCTTTGTCGTCGCCCTTTTCTATGGGGAAGCCAGTATCGCCGCGTTCCTCGTGGCCATTGTCATCAGCCTCCTCATAGGGCGCCTGCTCATGTGGCAGGGCCATCGGCCGACGGACAGCCTGACTGTCCGCGAAGGCGTGGCCATTACGGCTCTGGGCTGGATCATGGTCACTTTCCTGGGCATGGTTCCCTATGCTGCCGGCGGCTATTTGTCCGTCCTGGACGGTGTCTTTGAATGTATTTCCGGCCTGTCCGGCACGGGGGCGACGGTCATCGACGACATCGAAGCCATGCCGGCCAGCCTGGTCCTCTGGCGGGCCCTGACCCACTGGTTCGGCGGCCTGGGTATCATCGTCATCTTCATCGCTGTCTTTCCTCAGTTCGGCAAGGGCATCGTCCACATGTTCAATGCCGAAAGCACAGGCCCCCGGTCGGACCGGGCCCTGCCGCGCATCAAGGAGATGGCCAAGGCCCTGTTCACGGTGTACGTCGTCTTTACCGTTGCCTCGACGGTCGTCTTCATGCTCTGCGGCATGTCCTTCCTCATCGCAGCCGACAACGCCTTTGCCACTATCGCTACGGGCGGTTTCTCGCCGTACAATAACAGCGTCGCCCATTTCGACAGCCCTGTCGTCGAATGCTGCCTGTCCTTTTTCATGCTCATCAGCAGCGCCAACTTCGGCATGTACGTCGCGGCCTGGAAGAAGGGCTGCAAAGTCATCCTCGGCGATACGGAGTTCCGCGTCTACTTGGCCATCGTCGCCATCTCGACGGCGGCCATGGCCCTCAACCTGGTCCTGGCCCAGCAGTGGGACGGCATCGAAGCCCTGCGCCAGGCCTTTTTCCAGTCCGTGTCCATTTCGTCGTCGACGGGCTTCGTCTCCAACGACTTTGAACAGTGGCCGGTCTTTTCCAAATTCATCCTCCTGGTCCTGATGTTCATCGGCGGCTGTGCCGGTTCGACGACAGGCGGACTGAAAGTGACGCGCGTCATGCTGCTGGTCAAGACCATTGCCGCCATCATCCGCCAGAAGATACATCCCAACATGGTCCTGCACATCCGTTCTAATGGCGAAGAATTCTCGATGGACCTCATTTACGGCGTAGCCAAATTCTTCTTCATCTACACCATGCTCGGCGTCCTCTGGACGTTCATCATGGTCTTTGACGGCGTGGCCATCTTCGATGCCATCGGCCTCAGTGTCTCGACCATGGGCAGCTGCGGGCCAGGATTCGGCCAGTTCGGTGCGACGGCTACTTGTTCGGCCCTGCCGCCGCTCAGCAAAGTCGCCCTCTGCCTGTCCATGCTCATGGGCCGCCTGGAAGCCCTGCCGGTCCTGGCTATCCTCATGCCGTCCTTCTGGCGCCACCGCAACAGCTGGTAATTGGGGGAAATCCCTTGCATGACGCCATCCCTTTGCCGTATAATAAAGACAATCTTAACGTTACTCTATCTTTTATCAAAGGGGGATTACCTATGAGTTTTTGGGAACAAATGGCTAAGACCATCGATGCCAGTGAAGAAAAACAGAAGAAGGAAGATCTCTACCAGAAGACCTTCCACGAATTAGCCGAAAAATTGAGCGAAATCCGCAACAAAGAAACGGCGGACAAGACGGAAGATTAAAGGATTCTTAAGTTTTTCGCCGTTTTCCGATTTTTCATTAAAAGACGATTAAATTTTGTCAGGACGTCTCCTTTCCATGCTATGCTAGCTATGGAAAGGAGATTTTTTTATGGACGTAAACAAGTTACTGCAAGACGCCCTGGCTGCCGGGGCCAGCGACATCCACATCGAGCCCCTGGACGACGCCGTCCGCATCCGCTGGCGCCGGGACGGTGTCCTCTGTCAGGCCGGGACGCTCCACAAGGGCGGCCTGGAGAAACTGGTAAGCCGCATCAAAGTCCTGGCCGGCCTGGACATCGCCAACCGCCGCCTGCCCCAGGACGGGCGCATCGTCTGGAAGGACGGGGAACGACGCCTGGACCTGCGGGTCAGTACGCTGCCGACAGTGCGCGGCGAAAAAGTCGTCATCCGCATCCTCGACGGCCAGCGCATCCCCCTGGCTCTCTCGGCCCTGGGCATGGACGACCAGGTCCGGCGCTGTCTGGAAAAGCTCATCCGCTGCCGCCAGGGGCTCATCCTCATCTGCGGGCCCACGGGCAGCGGCAAGACGACGACTCTCTATGCGGCCATCCACGAGATCCAGGACGACTCGGTCAGCATTGCGACCCTGGAAGACCCGGTGGAAATCCTCATGGAGGGCATTTCCCAGAGCCAGGTCCAGGCCAAAGGGGGCATGATGTTCCAGGACGGCCTGCGGGCCCTGCTGCGCCAGGACCCGGATATCCTCGTCGTCGGCGAAATCCGCGATGGCGAGACGGCGCGCATCGCCGTGCGGGCCGCCCTGACAGGGCACGTCATCTTCAGTACCCTCCATGCGCCGAGCGCCGTCGAGGCCGTGATCCGCCTGACCGATATGGGCGTCGCGCCCTACCTGGCAGCCGATGCCCTGGCCGGCGTCGTGTCCCAGCGCCTGGTCCGCTGCCGCAGGAGCGATGGGTCTTATCAGGGCCGTTTCTGCCTGTGCGAAGTCGTGCCGGCTGGCCGCCGTCTCCGCGCCGGAGGCGGACGGCTCCGCGGGCAGCACCGGCGTCTCCGGCCGGGTGTACTGGCGCAGGGTGATGTCGGCGTACAGGTCGTTGGTGCCGTCCTGCTCCCGGTAGGTCACCCCCTCCAGCAGCACCGCGGCGTTGACCGGCGTGCCGCTCACCAGCCACCGCACCGCCGTCCCCCTGTCCACCCACCGCTCCAACTGCTCCAGGTAGAGCCAGGGGTTGGTGCCCGCCCCCGGCGACAGAAACGGATACGCCTGGGCGGGCAGAAGGCAGTCGTGTAGGGTGGTGCTCCCCATCCTTTTCCCGCCGAAAAAGTTGAGATCCCCCAGTTGGTCCACCGTCACCGTCTCGATGGCGGCCTCATGGGCCCACTGGTAGCTGGATGGGGTGACGGGCAGCACCAGCTCCACACCGGCGGCCTCCTCCAGGAAGGTAATCAGCCGCAGCACTACCGCACCCCTCCCATCTGTGCCAGCCGGAGCTTCCGGTAGAGGGCCTCCGCGATGGCGTCGATGTCGCTCTCCTGGCGCACCTGGAAGGTGTTGCCGGTGATGGTCACCTGCGCCCCGCCGCCCTGGTCGGCCTGCCGGGCCTCCCGGGCAGTGAGCACCCGCTCCCCCTCATGGAGCAGGGCGGCGTACCCGTCGTAGGGCACCCGCTCCAGCCCGGCGGCGTGCGAACGCCATACGCCGTCCTCGTCGTAGTAGCCGCCCCGCCGCCAGTTGCCGGCCTGCCGCTCCTCTACGGACAGTCCTGTGGTAGTCTCCGACCCGGTTCCGACCAGTGCCGATGCACCACTGAAAAAGCCCATCGCCTGGCCCACCAGGCTGTTTTCTCCGATCAGGTTTACCAGGCTGCCCTTGGTCATGGCCTGCTGTGTCTCATACTCATTCCGCCAGCCGGACAGGGCGGCGGTATTCTCCCGGATGGCTTCAATCAGGTTCAGTTCCGTGTCATGCACGGTCTGGTACTGCTCGCTGCTCTCATAGGCTATCTTGGCCAGGGCCTCCGCTTCCCGCCGCAGGCTGTCCATCTTGAGCCCCGCCTCCTGGCTGCCGGACGCATACGCCTCGCTGGCCGCCTGGTACTCCTCCCGCATGGCGGCCAGCTCCTCCTGCTGCTCCGGGCCATAGATGCCGCTGGGCGTCTCCCCCAGCAGCACGGCGGACAGAGCCTCCCGGGTGTACTGCTCGGACAGGTTCTCCAGGTACGCCTCGTTCTGGCCCGCAATGGCGTTGAGGCCCTCCACCGCCTGGCCCAGCGCACCGCCATAGGCGTCAATCTCCGCCTGGAGGCCGCCGGAGCGCTCTGCGTTGTACCCCTCACCCCGTGCATTGTCAATCTCGGTCATGGTATCCTCCAGGGTAGATGTCAAGCCGCTGAAGGTGACGGCCATCTCCTCCATGGAGCCCTTATAGGCGGACTCCATACCGGCCTGGATGATGTTGGCGGCCGTCTGGCCGTTAATCTCCCCCTTGGAGATCATGCTATAGATATCGCCCTGGGTTTTCCCCAGGGCCTCCCCCAGCATCCCGATCACATCCACGCCCCGGTCCTGGAAAATGTTGAGGAACTCCAGCGTGGCCTTGCCGGAGCTGTT
>OGYT01001883.1_pt1 | contig 12379 bp, 7 predicted proteins | sample 1576631 | NCBI WGS metagenome assembly OGYT01 (sample SAMEA3541588, study PRJEB24748) | human gut metagenome | biome: human gut; feature: human-associated habitat; material: faeces | place: China | collected 2012
CTGTCAAAGGACGATGACCTGCAAGGCGAAAGTGCCAGTATCGCAAACCAGCGTGATATGCTGGAAAAATACTGCGAAAAGCAGGGATGGGAGGTTGTGGCAGTCTATCAGGACGATGGCTTCACAGGTCTTAATATGGAGCGTCCTGATTTACAGAGAATGTTGAGAGCCATTGAGCGCAGGCAAATCAACCTTGTCATCACGAAAGACCTCAGCCGACTGGGGCGGAACTATCTGCAAACCGGGCATTTGATTGAGGACTTTTTCCCAAGAAACGGTGTCCGCTATATCGCCATGAATGACGGTATCGACACCCTGCGGGATAACAACGATATTGCCCCGTTCAAGAATATCCTGAACGAGATGTACAGCAAGGATATTTCCAAGAAAGTCCATTCCTCTTATCTTCTGAAAGCGCAGAAAGGACAGTTTACCGGGTGTCTTGCCCCGTTTGGGTATCGGAAAGACCCGGAGGACAAAAACCATCTGCTCATTGACGAGGAAACCGCCCCGATTGTGCGGCTGATTTTCGGATATGCCCTGAACGGTCATGGTCCGAACTATATCCGCAGACGGCTGGAGGAAGAAAAAATCCCCTGCCCCACATGGTGGAACCGGGAACGGGGGCTTCGCAATACCCGCACCAAATGGGAAAAGAAAGACCCGGAAAACGGGCGGTATATGTGGGACTTCTCCGTTATCAAAGACCTTTTGATGAATCCCGTCTACACCGGGGCGATTGCTTCCCAGAAAAAGGACTACCGTTTCAAAATCGGCACGATTGGGGAAAAGAAGCCGGAGGACTGGATTGTGGTGGAGGGACAGCATGAACCGCTGATTGACCGCATGAGCTTTGACATTGTGCAGAACAAGCTGAAATCCCGCCAGCGTCCGGGGCAGACCAATGAAATCAGCCTGTTTGCCGGACTGATAAAATGCGGTGAGTGTGGGAAGTCACTGACGATACGCTACACAAACGCAAAACATCCCCAGCAGATTTACTCCTGCAAAACCTACAATGCCTTTGGAAAGAACCACTGCACCCAGCACCGGATTGATTATGACACCCTTTACAGCCATGTGCTGCGGAAAATCCGGGAATGTGCCAGAGCCGCCCTGATGGACGGGGAAGCGGTTGCCGACCGCTTGACCAATACCTGTGAAGCCGAGCAGCGGGAACAGCGGGAAGCAATGGAACGCTCCCTCACAAGGGACGAGGAACGGATTGAGGTTCTGGACAAAATGGTAATGCGGCTTTATGAGGATATGATTGCAGGGCGTATCAGTGAACAGAATTTCAACACCATGCTGGAAAAGACACAGACCGAGCAAGCGGAGCTTAAAGCAAAAGTGTCCGAGGGCAGAAAGCGGCTGTCCGATGAAGTCCAGCTTGCCAATGACGCAAAACAATGGGTGGAAGCCATTCAGGAATACGCCAACATCACAGAGCTGGACGCAGCCACCCTCAACCGCTTAATCAAAGAAATCGTCGTGCATGAGCGCATTGACGAAGATAAAACAAGACACATTTCTATCGAAATTCATTTTAATCTCAAACCCATCCCAGAGGTGGAACAGGTCACTGCCTGACCTGTCCCGCCGGGACGGTTCTCTTAAAAACACCATATAGATTTTTTGTACGCCGCCGCCCGCCATCGAGCAGAGTTTTACACCTAATTGGGTATAAAACAGCTTATGAGTGGCGGTGGCATCATCATTGTGGCACAGACGGTAATTCCACAGCTTACCACTCTGTTCTCATAATTCATGGGCGGGATCATTGATAAGATTACTGAATTCATAAAGGAACTGTTGCATGGGTGGGTTCTGACCAACTTTGAAACCATGTTTACCGATGTCAATGACAAGGTAGGCACGATTGCAGGGGAGGTCAGCAAAACCCCCAGCACATGGAACTCCGGTATTTTTGATATGATAAAAGCCTTGTCCGACAACGTGATGATTCCCATAGCGGGTATGATCATCAGCTTTGTACTCGTCTATGAGCTTATTTCCATGGTCATTGATAAAAACAACCTGCATGACTTCAATACAGCAATCTTTATCCGCTTTTTTATGAAAGCATGTATTGCAGTCATGCTTCTTAGCAAGACTTTTGACATTGTAATGGCGGTATTTGATGTGGGAAGCCATATCGTAAATTCTGCCGCATCAGCGATTACCGGAAGCACCAGTATTGATGTGGCAAGCACTTTGCAAACAATGTTCAATGAGCAGTTTTCGGAAATGAGCATAGGAGAGCTGTTGGGACTTGGAATGGAGACCATGATCGTCAGTTTATGTATGAAAATCATGTCAGTCCTTATCACCGTCATTCTTTATGGGCGAATGATTGAAATATATCTTTATGTATCAGTAGCACCTGTTCCCTGTGCAACCGTAACCAACCGGGAATGGGGAACGATAGGAACCAATTATTTTAAGGGACTTTGTGCCCTTGCATTTCAGGGATTTTTTATGATGGTGTGTGTCGCTATCTATGCAGTGCTTGTGGCTGGTGTGGCAGTAGCCGACAACCTGCATACGGCACTCTGGTCGGTGGCAGCATATACGGTTATCTTATGCTTCTCACTCTTTAAGACTGGTTCATTATCGAAATCTATTTGGAATGCGCACTAAGGGAGGAACGATATGGCAATATCCGTGCAGGTGCCAAAGGATTTGTCCGGTATCAAGACAAAAGTGGCACTGAACTTGACAAAGAGACAGATCATCTGTTTCAGCGGTGCGGCAGTAGCTGGAATCCCCTTGTATTTTTTAACCAAGGGACTGATCGGAACATCAGCCGCATCACTTCTTATGATGGGAGCAATGCTTCCGTTCTTCTTTTTTGCGATGTATGAGAAAAACGGGTTTCCGGCAGAGAAAATTTTATATTTTATGCTCCGGCAGAAGATACTCACACCGGGCATCAGACCATACAGGTCGGAAAACCTATACAAGCAGTTGGAAGAAAAAGAGAAATTACGAAGGGAGGTTCGTTATCTTGAAGAAAAAGCAAAAGGCAGAACCGGAACGACATCCAAAAGGTAAAGCTGTAAATAAAAGCAGAAATAACAGCGGTGGTGGACTTACCTTTTCAGAGAAGAAGCGTCTTATACAGTTGAAACACATTTTATCGGGAAAGAGCAATGAGAAAGAAAAGCCGACTACCGCACAAAAGACGATTACTTTTGAAAAGATGTTCCGTGACGGTATCTGTCAGGTCAGCCACCGTTATTATACAAAGATGGTGGAATTTTTTGATATAAACTATTCGCTTCTGGAAGTGGACGAGCAGGCGGACATACTGGCACAGTACAGCAAGCTCATCAATTATTTTGATCCGTCTGTGAGGTTTGAACTGGTACTTTTCAACAGGCAGGTCAACGAACAGATGCTTACAGAACAGTTTGACATTCCGTGGCAGGAGGATGATTTTAACGACATTCGTGAAGAATATACGGAGATGTTAAAGAAGCAGGCGGCAAAGGGAAACAATGGCATCATCAAATCAAAATATCTGATTTTTGGTGTGGAGAGCAATGGCTACAAGGAAGCCAAGAGCCTCCTTAACAACATTGAAAAAGATGTCATACGGAACTTAAACAACATAGGAACCCTTGCGAGGGGACTGGACGGAAAGGAAAGACTGCGTATCCTGCATGAATATTTTAATCAGGATACCATGGAGCCTTTCCGCTTTTCGTTTAAGGATCTGGCAGAATCCGGTAAGTCGGTCAAGGACTATATTGCACCGCCGGGGTTTGATTTCCGCTATCCGAACCGCTTCAAGTCGGGAAATATGTATGGCTGTGTGTCCTATCTGGATATTATCGCACCGAAGTTTACGGACGAGCTGATCAAGCAGCTTCTTGACATTGATGCAAACCTTACTATCTCCATGCACATGCAGACGGAAGATCCGGTAAAGGCAATCAAGAAGTTAAAAGCGGTCATTTCCAATATCCAGAAGATGAAGATTGAGGAGCAGAAAAAGGCAGTCCGGAGCGGCTACGATATGGATATTCTTCCAACGGATATTGTGACCTATGAAAAGGATACGCTGGAATTTCTGGATGATTTGAATACGAGCAATCAGAAGATGATCAACATGACATTCCTTATTACCTGTTATGGCAGAACCAAGCGGGAACTGGAGAGCTTAATGCAGAGAGTGTCCGGTATCATTCAGCAGGCAAACTGTGACCTCAGATGTTTACAGTATTTGCAGGAACAGGGACTTATGGCATCCGCACCGATTGGATGCAATGAGACAGGCATTGAGCGTACTCTTTCCACAAAAAGCACCGCAATCTTAGTACCATTCTGCACGCAGGAATTATTTATGCCTGCTCCGGCAATCTATTACGGGTTAAATGCACTCAGCAACAACATGATCATGGCAGACCGCAAAAGGCTCCGTACACCAAACGGAGTTATCTTAGGAACACCCGGAAGTGGTAAGAGTTTTAGTGCAAAGCGTGAGATTTTAAGTTGTTTTCTTATCACAAAGGACGACATTATTATCTGCGATCCGGAGGGCGAGTATTTTGCGCTAGTGGCAGCACTACATGGACAGGTTGTAAAACTTGCCACTAATTCCAAAGATTATCTGAACCCGATGGATATTCAGTTGAGCCATAAGGGGGATAAGGAAGCATTAAAACTGAAATCTGATTTTATCATTACATTATGTGATCTGATTGCAGGTGGCAAGGACGGTCTGGAGAATGATGAGAAAGGTATCATCGACGAATGCATCCGTCATATTTACGATAAATATTTTGAAAATCCGGTGCCAGAAAATATGCCGATACTGGAGGATTTATACAACGCACTTTTGAAGCATAAGAATCCAAAGGCAGAACGGATTGCAAACAGCCTTGTGCTGTATGTGCATGGTTCCCAGAATTATTTCAACCACCATACTAATGTGGACAGTGGCAACCGTATCATGTGCTTTGACATCAGAGACTTGGGAAATCAGTTGAAAGAGCTGGGTATGTTAATCGTGCAGGATGCGGTGTGGAACAGAGTGTCACAGAACAGGGAGCGAAAGATTGCAACCCGTTATTACTGTGATGAGTTCCACCTTCTTCTGAAGGAAAAGCAGACAGCTATCTACTCTGTGGAAATCTGGAAGCGTTTCAGAAAATGGGGCGGTATTCCGACAGGTTTGACACAGAATGTGGGCGATTTTCTCCGTTCTGAGGAGATTGAGGGTATTTTGGGTAACAGCGATTTTGTGTATCTGTTAAATCAGAATGCCAAAGATCAGGCGATTCTTGCTGATAAGCTGGGACTATCCGATAAGCAGTTATCCTATGTCACCAACTCCGAGCCGGGAAGCGGTCTTATCTTGTTTGATAATGTCGTAATTCCATTCGTGGATAAATACCCGACAGACACCAAGACCTATAAGATTATGAATACCAAGCCGGAGGAATCCGTGCAGAAGGAGGACGCAGTGTAAATGGCAGAAAAGAGACAGAAAAAGCAGGCGGCAAAGGCATTTGAAAAAGAGACATTTTCCAAAGACAAGGAAGTGACTGGAGCAACGCATACAGAAAACAGGCAGGACAACACCTTTTCTGCGGAAAATCAGTATAGTGCCAATGAGAAGCCTGTGAGCAATCTGCCAAGGGATGCGAACCATGGCAGTCATAGAAGAAATGCAACTTCTAGTCACAGCGTCCAGAAGTCGGAATTTGATACCGGGACAGAATATCGGAAAAACAGTAAGAAAAAGTATTACCGACAGCAACAACAGGACACTTCTGGTCACAACGTCCAGAAGTCGGAAGCCGAAGCGGAAAAGGCATTCTTGAAGGAAAACAGCTTTATGCAGGACGAGCAGAGTGATTTTGAAACATCTTCTGACAGCATGATTGAAAACAAGGTTCATGTCAGGGATACCTACCAACGGTCTGAGGAAAAAGGAAAATATCACAAAAGGCGTGTGCAGAAAGAACACGCACATAGAGAGCGTGCAAAGTCAGAAAATACAAAGCAGTCCGATTATGGAGATTTCCAGACAAAGGATGCCACATTTTCGCAGGAGCAGGCGGAAGAATTTACCGACAAAAAAGTACAGAAGGCTTTTGATAAGTCAGAAAAGAACCGCCGGAAGTTACAGAAGGCAAAGGATAAGATGCCGAAAAAGCGGCAGTATGCGATGAAGCGTGTCTTTGATGAACAGACCGGAAAAGCAAAGTATGTGGTGGTTCCGGTAGATGTCGAGAAGCCATTTAAGCCTGACGGACTTGGGAAAGCTGCGGTTCACAAGTTCCAGACCGAAAATATGTATTTTGTGCATCGTAAGATTGCAGAGACAGAAAAGGACAATTCTGCTGTGGAGGGCGCACACAAGACGGAACAGCGTGCCGAGGATATTTACCACTATATGAAGTATAACCGCAAGAGCAAGGCACAGAGAAAGCGTGACCGATTGGAGCGATTGCAGAAAAAGCAGGTCACAGCGGATATGAAGCTGGAGTATGAAAAATTTATCAGAGAAAATCTGCACTTAAAGGGTAACAGTCCAAAGAAGCAGTTGCAAAGGCAGTTACAGAAACAGCGTATCAAGCGTGAGTATGCCAAAGCAAGGCGGGCAGGAGCAGAAGCCAAGACTGCAAAGGAAGCATTTGCCAAAACAGCAAATACCGCAATCGGGATTGCAAAGAAGTTACAGGAAATTGTCACGAAAAATAGAACACTCATTATCACAGTCGGTATTTTTGCACTTCTGCTAATCATGATCATGTCGGCATTATCAAGCTGTGGTTCCATGTTTACCGGAACTGTGACAACAACAATGGCAAGCACATATCTTAGCCTTCCGGCAGAGATTGATGCGGCAGATTTATCTTTTACAGAAAAGGAAATGGAGCTGCAAAATAAGATTGACCGGATTGAAACTGATTATCCGGGATATGATGAATACGATTATAACCTTGGGGCAATCGGGCATGATCCGTACACACTGATCAGTTATCTTTCCGCAGTCCATACGGAATTTACTGCCGCAGGGATAGAGAGTGAGATTCAGGAATTATTTGATACTATGTATTCCCTTACTACCGAGGAAGTGGAGGAAACTCGCACGAGGACGGTCACAAAGACCGGAACCAGAACAGTTACAAATGCAGATGGAAGCACTAGCACAGAGGAATATGAGTACGAGGAGGAAGAAGAATATACCGTCACAATCCTGCGTGTCACACTTGCGGTCACACCGTTGGAAAGCATTGTTGCAGGACGCATGAATAGTGAGCAGACGGAAATCTTTGGAGCCTATACGGAGACAAAGGGAGGTTTACAGGTCTTTGCTTCTCCGGTTGATTATTACTGGTATTACTATATCAGCAGTTATTACGGATACCGGAAAAATCCAAACACCGGAGCCGAGGAGCTTCACCGAGGGGTGGATATAGCAGTGCCGACCGGAACCATGGTACATGCAGCACATGACGGAACAGTTACGGAAGCGGCTTACGATTCCTATTATGGGAATTATGTGGTGATTACGGACAGTAAGGGATATACCACAAAATATGCCCACATGGACAGCCTGAATGTGTCCGCAGGGCAGAACGTAAAAAAGGGTGACAACATAGGCAAAAGCGGAAATACGGGAAGCAGTACCGGAAGCCACCTTCATATCGAATGTCTGTATAACGTGGAGTATTATAACCCGTTATTTTATTTTGAAGCAGGAGAGCAGACCATTTATGGAGAAACACCGGGCGGCACCGGAGGAGGAACCGGCAATGTGATACCACCGGAGTCCTATGACGATGTAACGGTGCAGACGCTTATGCGGGAAGCAAACAGGTATCTGGGAATGCCATATACTTTTGGCGGCACAGCTCCGGCAAGTTTTGACTGTTCCGGATTTGTATGCTGGGTATTTTCAAACAGCGGCGTACATAACCTGCCAAGAACCACCGCACAGGGCATTTATGACCAATGTACTCCGGTATCAGCGGCAGATGCAAAGGCAGGAGACATTATCTTTTTTACCGGAACCTATAATGCAGGACGTCCGGTTACACACGTTGGTATTTACTGTGGAAACGGTACGATGGTGCATTGCGGAGATCCAATTCAGTACACTTCAATCAATACCTCATATTGGCAGAGCCATTTTTACAGTTTTGGAAGATTAAACTAGCAAAGGGAGGAAGATCAGTTGTCAGTAGAACGAATCAATTCACAGCTTAAAAAGGTCAGAGAACAGATAGCACAGCTACAGGCAAAGGAAAAAGACCTTGCAGAGCAGAAACAGATGGCGGAGGATGCCGAAGCCATGAAGATCATTCGGAAATATAAAATCTCATCAGAGCGTTTGCAGATGTTAAACAAGCTCAGTGAGGATGAAGTCAGAAATTTATTACAGAAACGGGAACAGGAAAAGGAGGTTTCAATCAATGAAAAACAGGAAATTATCGGCTAGGGCGGTAGTGTCCCTTATGCTGTCGGCAATACTTTTTTGTATGCCGATTGGGGCATTTTTTGCCAACAGGACAAATACGATAGAGGTTCATGCGGAGGATACTGCCGAGCAGAAAACGGAAAGTGCAAGTGACACAGAAAATACAGTTACACCCGGCAATGGCAGGGAAGAAAATTCAGGAACAGATACCGGAGAGGGAAAGACGGAAAATTCCACAGAAGGCACAACAGAAGATTCGTCTGAAGAAACACAGCCTGCCGCAAAATGCACCTGCAAAGAAAAATGCAGCCAGTATGCGGTGGATGAAGATTGTGAGGTGTGTGCAAAGAACTATAAGGAATGTACCTATATCAATCCGAGCGTAAAAATCACAATCAATACACCTTCTGGGTGGCATAACGATACCACTAAGGTGACAGTCAAAGTAGAAGATACGATAGTTTCCGGTAATTTTACCGTTCAGACAGTAAAGGCAAAAGTCGGGCAGAATGGAAGCTGGACAGACATTACCGAGGATATGTACATAGAGATTTCCGAAAACAGCACCATTTATGTGCAGGTCACAGACCAGAAGGGCAAGACCTACGAGAAAAATCGCTACATCAAGTGCTTTGATTTTACCAAGCCTACCTTAAATGCGGCAGTCAGCGATGGTCTATTGAGTATTCAGGCACATGATACGGATTCCGGTATCAAGGCAATCTATGTCAATGGCTATGAGTTTACAGAGCATACGAATGGAGCCTTGAATATCCGTCTGCAACAGTTCGATGCAGGGTATCAGTATTTCACGATTTCTGCCATGGATAATGCAGGAAATACCTCTGAAATCTATAAAACAGCCAATCCGTATTACACCGATCCGGAGAATAAGGACAGCAGTGAAAAAGATCCGGCACAGCAGCTTCCGGTGGATGCGTCTGCAACCAAGCCAAGCTCTGCAACCGCACAAGTCACAGAGCATACGAAAACGGATGGGAATGGAAATACAGTTTCCCAGACAGGCAGTGGAACAACTTCAAGCAGTTCCGCAACAGCAAAGCAATCTCCAAGTACGGGAGATATTTCTAAGGATGCAGACCAGAGCAGTGACAGCCAGACCACAGAAAAAGGCAAGGAATTTTACACAATCCAGACTGCATCAGAAAAGGTATTTTATCTTGTGATTGATCGTGATGGGGAAGATGAAAAGGTGTATTTCCTTACAGAAGTCAGTGAAAACGACCTGCTGAATACCACAACGGATAACAGCGAGATACTTCCGAAAAACTCTGCGGCTTTGGAATCTGCAATCCCTACCAAAGACAGCGCATTATCAAACAATAATGCTGATACCACAGGAGATAAAACACAGGGAGCAGAAAGTGTTGAGGACAGCACCGAAGATAGCACGGAGGATACAAGTGAGCCGAAAGAGAATACCGCAAAAGCAGATGGTTCCGGCTTTACATATATTTTAATGGGAATTGCTGCGGTAGCTGTGATCGGAGTGGTATATGTTGTGAAGTCCAAGAAGAAAAAGGAAAACTTTATTGATGAGGATGAAGATGAGGACGAACTTGATGAGGACTATGATTATGAGGACGAGGACGAAGCCGAGCAGGATTCTGACGAAGCTTTCCTAAATGGTGGAGATGATACTGTGAGCGATGCAGAATCAGAGGACAATACGGAATATGACAATGAAGATAACAACAACAATAATGATGAAGAAAATGGGGAGGAATAGAGATGGAGCTTGTTATTGCAGAAAAGCCGAGTGTGGCACAGAGCATTGCGGCAGTTCTTGGTGCCACACAGCGTAAGGACGGATATTTGGAAGGCAATGAGTATCTGGTATCATGGTGTGTGGGACATCTGGTAGAACTGGCACAGCCGGAAAGCTATGAGGAAGCATGGAAGAAATGGAGCTATGAGAGCCTTCCGATCATTCCGCAGGAATGGCAGCATGAAGTGAAAAGTGATACAAAAGCACAGTATCAGATTTTGAAAAAGCTCATGCATGATGACAGGGTAGATGCCGTTGTATGTGCTACTGATGCCGGAAGGGAGGGTGAGCTGATTTTCCGCCTGACCTACAACATGGCAGGATGCAGAAAACCGATGAAGCGTTTATGGATTTCTTCTATGGAGGAGAGTGCTATCCGTGACGGCTTCCATAATCTTCGCCCAGGCAGCGATTATGATAACTTGTATCATTCAGCATTATGCAGGCAGGAAGCAGACTGGCTTGTGGGTATCAATGGAACAAGACTTTTTACGGTATTATATGGCGGTAAGGCATTGAAGGTTGGCAGAGTGCAGACACCGACACTTGCCATGCTGGTGGATCGTGAAAGTAAAATCATGAATTTCAAGAAAGAAGCCTATTATATGGCTCACATCATGGGAAATGGTCTGGATGCGGTATCGGAGCATATCAGTGATAAAACGGAAGCAGAGAGGATTGCAGGAGCCTGTGAAAACGGACAGGCTCTTGTCACTTCTGTGGTAAAGGAAGAAAAGTGGGTAGCACCACCGAAGCTCTATGATCTTACCACACTCCAGAGGGATGCAAACCGTCTGTTTGGCTTTACTGCCAAGCAGACATTGGAATATACCCAGAGTCTCTATGAAAAGAAACTTGTCACTTATCCGAGAACGGACAGCCAGTATCTTTCCGATGACATGGAAGGTACTGCAAAAAATGTGATTGAAGCGATTTTCAATTCTCTGTTGTTTGAGCAGAATGTCATGTTCAATCCGGATATAAAAAGGATTTTGAACAGCAAAAAAGTGACAGACCATCATGCAATCATTCCGACCATGGAGATCATCAAGCAGGACTTAAAGGCGATTCCGGAGAGTGAGATGAAGATACTTTCCCTTTGTGCAAACCGTCTGCTGTGTGCGACCGGGGAGAAGCACATTTATAATTCCACAAAGGCAGAGATTACCTGCAACAATATTGTATTTAAGGTATCCGGCAAGGAAGTGTGGAAAAATGGATGGAAGGAATTTGAGGATTTCTTCAAAAATTCCTATAAGACCGCAGAAGATAAATCAGATACCGAGGAAGAAAAGAAGCTGCCGGAGCTTTGTGAGGGCATGACGATTGCAGTGGAGCAGACAAAGGTTTCCGAGCATTTCACACAGCCACCGAAGCATTATACAGAGGACAGCCTGCTTTCTGCCATGGAGCGAGCCGGAGCAGAAGATATGGGGGATGAGGTGGAGAGGAAAGGACTTGGTACACCTGCCACCAGAGCAGATATCATAGAAAAGCTGGTAAAAGATGGATTTGTAAAGCGTGAGAAAAAGCAGATGATCCCGACAGAGGACGGAATGAAGCTGATCACGATACTTCCGGATGTAGTAAAATCTCCGAAGCTGACCGCAGACTGGGAGAATGAGCTTACTCTTGTATCCAAAGGAGAAGTTGCTGCAGAACAGTTTATGTCAGGTATTGAAGCAATGGTAACTGATCTTGTAAAGACCTATCACAGCGTTAGTGATGAACATAAAGCCATGTTTGGTACAGGCAAGGGTGGGCAGGAAGTGCTAGGCAAATGCCCGAAGTGTGGTGCTGATGTAGTCAAGGGAAAATTCGGAGCGTATTGTACCGGGAAATGTGGTATGAATGTTGGTAAGGCACTGGGAGTTACACTTTCAGATGCACAGGTCAAGAGCCTGCTTCAAGGGAAGAAGATACTTGTAAAAGGTTTGAAGGGCAAGAAAGGCAGCTATGATGCTTATTTGATTCCAGAGAGTATAGAGGAGTTTTCCTACACGAAGGACGGTAAAGAAATCAAGGGATTCCAGTATAAATTTAAGATGGAATTTCCACCGACGAAGGGAAAGCAGGGGTAGGAAAGAGGTTATTGCTATGGTATAATTCTTTAGTGAAGTATCATATTTTGAGCAGACAAAAAGAGCAGCTCT
>OGYT01001889.1_pt1 | contig 12346 bp, 13 predicted proteins | sample 1576631 | NCBI WGS metagenome assembly OGYT01 (sample SAMEA3541588, study PRJEB24748) | human gut metagenome | biome: human gut; feature: human-associated habitat; material: faeces | place: China | collected 2012
GAATTTAATTTTCTATGGACAACACCGCTTTAAGGGTTTTGCTAATAATCATTTGGCATTTTCTTTCTTAAAAAGTGAATACGAAAATATATGGGCTAAAGAATTTGATGCTTTAGATGAAACCTCAAGACATAAATTCAGAAGTAAAATTGATTTAGATAATTGGCTCATCCGTTATTGGCAGCTTGTTCGAGGTAATTTCTCGCCTATAGGACGTCATGTCAAAGGCAAAGTTTATGAAGTTTATAATGGTGTGGAACAAAATCAGACTTTATTTGATATCATTGAAAAACAGCAAATGCCAATGATTTGTATTAACGATAATGATAATATTGATTTTGAACCAATGAAAGAACGTTTGAAACAGGCATTTGATAAAATTTTACCTGAAAAATCCAGTTTTGAAAAATAATTATATTTATTTTCTGATTAAATATCAGAGTAGGAACGTATATCCTACTCTGATATTTGCTACATATCAAAAAGCATTATTGTAACAGAAATATCAGATAGTAACAACTGTGCTTTTTATATTTTTAAGTTACCATAAAAAACTTTATAAATACCCATTTTATATTATATTTTAAATCTGAATTTTATCTGATAATAGAAAAGGAGGCAAATTTTATGCTACATTTTAATAATCATTTATTTAAAACAAAATATTTATTACTAATAACAGCTATTATCTTAATTTTAATATCATTCATTTTACCTGTTGAGGCCAGTTTTGAAAATCATTTTTTTGAAAATCTGCAAGTATGTATTTTATTCATAGGTTTCATAAGCATTTTATATAAAGCTAAAAGATTTATTAAATTCAAACATTTTTACTTTGGCTGCGGATTTTTCTACATAATAATGATGGCTCGAGAACTAAGTTGGGGCAGAGTTTTTTATCCTGTCGGCACCAGAAGCAATGGTGAAGAAATTTATATTAGCATTCGCAACATCTGGTATGGAGATATTGTTTATCCTGTAGTTTCCATATTAGCATTAATTGGTTTATTTCTAATAATAAAATGCTACCGTTATTGCAGACACAACCGTATTATTATAAATATTCCAATACTCTATCTGATTTTTTTTGCTCTATTGATGTTATCAAGTCAGCTTTTATTCGAAAAAGAAGCAATCTCCTTCTTATCATCATATAATCAGCTTCTCGAAGAAGCTACTGAAGCGATAGCATACTGTTCTTTGGTCTGCTTCACTTATAACTGGACATTTAAAATAAACAATGTAAAGGACTATTTTTATGTTAAAATTTTATAAAGAATTCTCTCTATCAACTTTTTTATTATGTACACTACTCATCATTTTATTCATAGCTTCATTCTTTTTTCCGATAGAATATAGCTATGAAAATCACCTGATTGAAAATCTGGAAGTTCTTATTCTACTTGCAGGTTTTATTCTATCTTTAACTAAAACCCTCACAACTCCATTATTCGACAGCATAAAATTTTATATCTCTTCCAGCTTAATTTTTCTTTTGATGGCAATGAGAGAACTGAGCTGGGGACGTGTTTTCTATCCTGTCGGACTTACAAATAACGGCGAAGAGATATTCATTAAAGTTCATGAATTGTGGTATTTCGATATACTGTATCCGCTAATCGCTGTTTTAGTCATCATTTCCATCACATTAATCGCATATTTTTACTATCAAAGCTTACAAAAAGGTATTCAATGGAATATTCCTATTATTGAAATTCTGATTTTCATCCTTATGAGTATTCTGAGCCAATGTATACTGGACAGAGGTCTCATCGATTATCTGACGTCATACAGTCAAAATTTGGAAGAATGCAGTGAACTCATTGCTTATCTCGCATTGGTGAATATCTGTCATAAAATCAAATTCAGCAAGCATTATATCCGCATAACGTATTTTAAAATGTTTTGATTGATAATATATCATGGTGAAGTTAATCAATTATAGATTTAACTTCACTTTTTTTATGCTATAATTTAAATGAAAGAAGGTACGTTTTCATGGAAAAGATACAAAATATAAACAGATTGAATGATGTTTTCTTTAAAAGTTTATTAGGCGATATAAAACGCAAAAATCTAACGTTAAATTTCTTGAATGATATTTTAAATAAGGATGAGCAACATTATTTTACTGATATAAACTTTTTAGATAAACAAAGTCTGCCGGATATCGGTGAAGGAAAAGCTCCTGAACTAGATATCGTAGCAAAACTTAATGACGGTTCTATAATAAATATTGAGGTTCAAATTGCCAAACAGAATTTTTTCTCAAAACGTGCATTATTTTATTGGGCGAGGTTATATGCTTATCAATTGCCGAAAGGTCATCATTATAGTGAACTTAAGCAAACAATTTCCATAAATATACTGAATTTCAACCATTTGCCGTTTAAAGAATACCATAATTCTTATCATGTAAGCAACGACAGAACTCATGAATATTTAAATGATGATTTGGAAATGCACTTTATCGAACTGAAAAAATTCAAGATCAGTGATATAAAAAATTTGAGAAAAGCTGATAGTTGGATAGCTTATTTTTCACCGGAATGTACAGACAAAGAAAGAGAGGTTATCGCTATGACCAATCCTGCTATTAAAGAAGCCTTGAATTATGAAATGATTTTCTCTCAGGATGAAATAAAACGCCGCGAATATGAACTACAGGAAAAAGCAATTAGGGATTACAACGCCACCATATTTTATAATCGTAAAGAAGCCAGAAAAGAAGGTATTAAAATCGGCAAACAAGAAGAAAAATACAATATAGCCAAGCAAATGCTTTCTGACGGCGTAGATGTTAAATTCATTGCTAAATACACTAATTTATCTATGGAAGATATAAAGAAATTAAAATGATTGAGTCATTCATTTTCCAAAAAAGGAATTGTGCATGGAACAAAATGTTATTTCATACACAATTCCTTTTTTATTCGAATATTTTTCTTTTCAGCTTTTTGAAATCACGTTCCCATTTTCTCATGGCGACAAAAATTACATTAATAGAACTTACTTTCAATTTAAACTCCCACATTTTCTGATGCGACGGAATGGGAATACGCGGCAAAGCAAATAAATTTATCCGCCATAGCGGCACATTGTCAAAGATGGCAAATGCCATTTTGTAGCCGGCATTTTTTACTTCTTCAATGACTCTTTCATCAAAAAAGCCATACGGATAACAAAGATAATTCATCGGTCTATCCAACAGTTTTTCAAACTGATACTTTGAATTCACAAGTTCTTTTTCCAGCTGTTTATCACTGCATTGCGTTAAAAACGGATGATTGAGCGTATGCACCTGGATATCCATGCCGGCTTCAAGCCATAGACTTAGTTCTTCCTGCGTCATAGTCGTTGTTTCTTTCTTGCCGAAATTTTCCCAACGGTTTGCTTTACCTACCCAATTATAAATCGGAAAAACAACCGCACGCATATTGTATTTTTGCAAAAGCGGCAAAGCCTTAGTATAATTATCATGATACCCGTCATCAAAAGTAAGCATTACACTTTTTTTCGGCAATGGCTTGCCTTTTGTGTAATGCTCATACAGCATATCCGCTGTGATTGCGGTATAATGATTGTCCGCCAGATATTTCAGCTGCTGTTCGAACTTTTCCTCCGGCACTGAATTTCTGTCGCCCGGCACATCAGCAATACGGTGATACATCAAAATCGGTACATAGTTTTTAAATTTAAGATACAGCAGTATCAGTACGATACAAAGAATTATTCCGATAAGCATTTTATTCTCCTTCTATCATTTCATTATCTGTTATATAATATTATTATATCTTAACAGACTGCTTGAAAGGAAATAATTTACTGATTTTATGAAAAATATTTTGTTAATCGTTCCCCGCCTGAATATCGGCGGAGCGGAAACATATACGGCTCTGGTAGCCGAGAATTTACAACAGCGCGGCTATAAAGTTTATACAGCCTCAGGCGGCGGAATGCTGGCTGACAGACTTTCACAAAAAGGCATTCCTAATTTTTATCTGCCCATAAGATTTTCAACTTCATTATCCGCATTTCTTCTGAAACGTATTATAAAAAAATATAAAATAGATTTAATTCATGCCAATTCCGCTGCTGCGGGAATTACCTCTCTGAAGGTGAAAAAATATTGCAAAGATATTCCCGTAATATTTACATCTCACGGCGTTTTGAATAATAATCATAAGGAATTTATGCTTAACGACTGCGATAAAATAATCTGCGTGAGCAAATTTCTGGAAAAAGACTGCATACAAAAAGGATTTGATAAAAATAAATTAATTACGATTTATACCGGCATAGACAGCAATAAATTCAATGATAATATAGACGGCTCCACAATGCGCAGACAGCTGAACATACCGCAGGATGCTTTCGTATTATCCTTAGTCGCCAGAATAAAAAATTTGACTAATAAAGGCCATTTGGATATATTGAATATATTAAAGAACCATACAGATACAAAAAACTGGCATTTAATCGTAATCGGTAAGGGAAAAAACCTGCACAAACTGAAATCCATGACAAAACAGTATAATCTGGAACAGCAGGTACATTGCGTCGGTCATCAAATCGATGTAGCAAAATACGTGGCGGCAAGTGATGTTATCGTTCTGCCGTCGTATTTTGAAACCTTTGGACTAGCCTTGGCCGAAGGAATGGCTATGGGTAAACCAGGCGTAACCTATAATATAGGAGGCTGCCCTGAAGTTGTGCAAAATAATAAAACCGGCTTTGTTGTAGATTATAAAAACGAAGAGGCTTTTTATCAAAAACTGCTGTTATTAAGCAAAAATAAAACATTATATAACAAGATGGCCGAAGAAGCCGAACAGGACATAAAAAAAAGATTATCCTGTGATAGAATGATGAATGAATTAGAAAAATTATATAACGAATATATAAATAAATGAGGCAAAAATTTATGAAACACTTTTTGATAATAAATACATCCTTTTTCGGCGATACTCTACTCACTAATCCACTGTGCAGAAATATTAAACTCGAATATCCCAACGCTAAAATAACATTCATCGTAAATAAACCTTTTTATGAAGTCGCTTTATATTCTGATGGAGTAGATGAAGTCATTCCTTATGACAAAAAAGGCATACATCACGGTTTAAAAGGAGCATGGCTGTTTTATAAACAGTATAAAGAAAAATTTTCTTCGGGATTTGAGGCCGCTTTTATCATATACGGAAATGAACGCAATATTATTTTAGCAAAACTTTTCGGTGCTAAAAAAATATATGCCGAAAATAAAAGCATACTGAATATACTGCTTGATAATCCCAAAAATATAGACTATCATGGAGAAGTCAAAGTACAAAATAAAAACTGTATTTTATGGGAGCAATATACGCATAAACCGTTTAAAGAACTTCCTATGAAATTTATACCGCCTAAAAAAGCATATGTAAGCACAAAAAAATTATTAAACGGCAAAAATGAATTAATCGGTATCTGTACCGTTTCCAAAAAAAAGGAAAAAGATATGCCTGTTAAAACCTGTATAGAACTAATACAGACATTAAAAAAACAAAATAAAACACCTGTTATGCTCGGGGCGGGTAAACCGTCTGCAGACTATGCTCAGCAACTTTATGACAACAACTGCACAGATTTCATAAATCTGGTAAATAAAACCAGCATAAGCGAACTAGGCGCTATTTTGAGTCAATGCAAATGCCTAATCAGCGTCGATACCGGCACCATGCACCTGGGACTTGCTGTAAATGTTCCTACTGTCTGCTTATTTTATATATCTACTCAGCAGCATTTGAATAACTGGGCACCTACAAATATTTATAACTGCAAAGTAATTACACAAAACATTTCAACAGATAATATATTAACTGAAATGTATATATTATTGGAGGAAAAATCTTGAAAAAAATATTAAGCATTGTTTCAGGAAATCCGTCCGGTTCGTTAAACATTGCCATAGATATCAGCAACTATCTTAAAACACAAGGATATGAAGTAATAGATATCTTTCGCAAATACAACAATACGGATTTAAAAGGAATTATTGTAATAAAAGATAAATGTACCTTAGATTATATTATTTCCCTGGGAAAATTCATACGCAATACTAAACCTGATTTAATTTTAGTTCACGGCTACAGTACACATATCTGGACAAAACTTGCATTAGCTTATTCTAAAATGAATATAAAACTGATTCATGTAGAACACAATACGGAAAAATACACACCGTTTCGCCGCTATTTAACGCAAAAACTGGACAAGTACACAGACAAATATATCTGCGTTTCCAAAGGTGTTGCCAATCATTTAATGAAACAGGGAATTGATAAATCAAAAGTAGAAGTAATATATAACGGCATAGATATAGACAAATTTAATATACCGAAAGAGAAGCACAATATATTCACAGTAGGAATGGTTGCCCGTTTCAGTAAGCAAAAAGACCAGATGACGCTTATTAAAGCTGTTGAATATCTGATTAAAGAAAAACAGGAAAATATAAACCTTCTTTTAATGGGTACAGGCAAAACACGAAAAAAATGCGAACAATATATTAATGAACATAATTTAAACAACCATATAAAAATAATCGAAGGCAAATTTACAGACTTAATAAGTAAAGTTGACTTATTCGTACTAGCTACCCACTACGAAGGCTTACCTTTGGTATTATGCGAAGCAATGGCATCAAAAACACCAATCATAGCAACAAATGTACCCGGCGTTAATGAAATCGTACTTAACAATAAAACTGGCCTATTAGTAAAAGAAAATGATATATATGAGTTATCTGAAGCTATATTAAAAATGAAAAATGATAATACATTAAGAGATTTCTTTGTACAACAATCAAATAGTTTTATACATAAATACTTTAATTTACAACTTATGTATAATAATTATTTGAATATCATTTAAATAATTTAAATTGAAGGTAATTTTCATGAGTGAATTAACAATATTTACACCAACATATAATAGAGCACATCTTTTACCTTTATTATATAAATCCCTATGTAAACAAAGCAACAATAATTTTATTTGGCTAATTATAGATGATGGCTCTACAGATAATACAAAAGATTTAATAGCTTCTTGAATTGAAGATAATATCATCAATATTAAATACCTATATCAAAAAAATTCTGGAAAACATATCGCTCATAATAAAGCTGTAGAAATATGCAATACAGAACTTTTTGTTTGCGTAGATTCTGATGATATATTAACTTATAATGCAGTAAATATAATCTTAACTTATTGGCATAAAGATAAAAATAATATCAATTTTGTCGATTATTGTTTAAGACGCGGTGATTTAAATGGCAATCCTACTGGAAAAAATTGGCTTAATGATAATAGATTAATTTCTTTTTTTGATTTATATGAATATCATAAATATAGAGGAGAACTTGTTTTAATATGGATAACTAACATATTAAAACACTATAATTTTCCAGAATTTAAAAATGAAAAATTCGTCACGGAAAATGTATTATATTATCAAATTTCATATAAACAACCAATGAAATTATTAAATGAAATAATTTATCTATTTGAATATAAAAAAGACGGCTATACAAAACAAGGTGGAAAATTATATTATAAAAATCCCTATGGATATGCTGTTTATCGTTTTCAAGCTGGAATACTATCAAAAAATATAATAAAAAAAATTCGTTGGATAGCTAGATATAAAGGTTGGATTGAAGCTTTTCATCTGAAAGAAAATATATTGAATGATACATTAAATAAAATACATTTAAAAAAATGCAATATATTTATTGATTTATTAACAAACTTATATGCTAAACACTACTCATCAGAATATAAAGAAAAGAAAAAATTATATAATACATGATAATATATTTGGAGGTCATTTATTATGCTTAATTTCCCTATTATATTAGATAAATTAATTTTTTTATGTCTACTCATTTATTCAATAACATTTTTATTTACTCTTCCAATAAATCTTTTTACGACTGCATTTATTTTAGGAATTTTAAAGCTATTATTTATTAATAAACCAACTATAAAATTAAATTCTAAACACTTTTATTTTATCTCTATTTTTATCTTTTGTACATTTTTATCTATTATATTTAATACATCTTCATCAATATCTAGTGTTCAATTGTTAGAGTATAAATCCAGATTTATAAGCCCATTAATGGCTATTGGTTTAATATTTCTATTTGATTTTACTTATAAAAGAGTGCTTTTATTATTATCAGGATTTTCTTTTTCTTTATTATTAAATGCAATTATTGTAATCTATCAGTTTTTTATGCAAATAAATAAGGCAGGTTTTCGTTTTACTGGTTTTAGTACTGAACATTATATGTTTTTAGCAGGTATTAATTTACTTATACTACCTATTATTTTTACATTAGGTCTTTATCATAGCAAAATTCCAAAATCAATAAAATTCTTATTTATGCTAACAATTCTAGTAAATATACCTGCTATTGTATTTGAAAATACTCGTAGTGTATGGATTGGTTTAAGTATTATATTTTCTTTAATTATATGGTTTTCTTTTGAAAACAAAATAAAATCCTGTTTATTAATATTAAGTTTATTTTTATATAGTACTATATGTTTTCAACTATCTCCGGCTTCTGTTCAAAGATTTGAAACTATATCCAGTACAGAATATAAAATTCAATCTAACTATGAACGGCTTTTAATGTGGAAATCAGCCGTTAATATGTTTATAGACTCTCCTATTACTGGAGTAGGTATTAGCCATTATCATGAGCAATATATGCAACATTATCGTTCTCCATTATCTCGAGAAATAACTTATCATCCGCATAATAATATTTTATATCTATTAGCAGAAACAGGAATACTCGGTGGATTAAGTTGTTTTATTATGTTTATATATTTTTATGTAAATACGTTAAAAACCTATATCAAGACTAAACATATTATATCCTTAGCATATTTGATGTCTTTGCTTGGCTTTACCATAAATTCTATGATTGATTGTGTTTTTTGCGGATATGGATTAAAAGATTTAACATATCTTTTCTGGTTACTTACAGGAATATATCTTATTTATAATAAATATATTATTGTACATTATAAAACCAAATAATCACTTATTATATCATTAAAAATATATTTCTATTAACATTATATCATTTTTAAACTAATGCAATAAATATAATATTTTTAGATTGGAGTTACTATGGATTTTATAAAAGATACAATTATTTATAATAAAAAACTTATATCGCAAAATATTTTTCATATTGTTTTTGGTATAGATAATGATTTTGTTCGTCCTATGGGAGTATTAATGACTTCCATATTATTAAATAATCCCGCAGAACAAATTTCTTTCCATATAATTACTAAATTTATAAGTAAATCAGAAAAACAATCATTAAAAAATTTTTCATCTATTAATAATGTAGAAATATATATATATATTATTGATGATAATTTCTTTGCTAATTTACCTGTAACTTCATATATAAGCCAAGCAATGTATAATAGATTTTTAATACCTTTGATATTAAAAAACACTACATCAACTGTTTTGTATTTAGATTCTGATATTATTTGTTTAAATTCTATTGCTAAGTTAAAAACAATAGATATTACTAATAAAATTGTTGCAGTTACAGAAGAATCTAATACTTATGTAGTCCAACAACAAATTAATAAATTAAATCTAAAAAATAATAAATATTTTAATTCTGGAATGCTCTATATTAATATCAAAAAATGGATACAAAACGACATTACTAATAAATTATTAACAGCTTCAAAAGAATATAATAATCTCTTATTTCCAGATCAAGATTTATTAAATATTGTTTTAGAAAATGATTGTAAATATATTGATAATATATTTAATTATACTTTTGATGTACGCTATAAACCTAACAGATACATTTATACCATTCCAGATAATACTGTTTTTTTACATTACGTTGGACGTTTTAAACCATGGCAAGAATGGTGCATGCATCCATTAAGAGAAAAATTTAGAGAAATCGCTAAAATGTCTTTATGGAAAAATATTCCTTGGGATAAACCCAAAACATATAAACAAATGAAAAATATGGCTAAATCTTATTGGATATATGACCAAAAAATTAAATCTCTTTTTTGGTATTTAAAATATTCTGTTTATAAAATAAAAAGTAAACTATAAAGGAATCTCATATGAAAAATTTATTTGTAATCAATACCCCTTATCACTTATTAACTTGTTTTATACTAACACACAGTATTTTCAAAGATGACATTAATTATCTGGCATTAATGCATCCTCACGGCTATGATAACTGGAAAAAAAGTCCTTTAATGTCATATATGTCATCTAAGCAATGCGGATATAAAAAAGTATTTCCTTTATTACAATGGTTATCCAGCAAAAATAAAACTCAATCCTATAAACAACAAGCACAATATGTAAAAGATAATATAACACCATTAAATATAGATAATGTTTTTATTGCTGTAGATATTTCTCCTGTAAACCAATTACTAACAATAGCTGTCGGAAAAAATTATTTTTACCGCTTTGAAGATGGTATGTATTCTTATTTCAACGATAATCGCCGCAGAAAAAAAAGCCATGCTGTTTTTCATAAACTAAAAACATATTTATTAAAATTTGCTGCCGGAATAAAAGGCGATATGTATATCAACACGGAAGCTGAAGGTGAAAATCCTGCCGGTAAAGCCGATTATATGTATAATCCCCAACTTCTGCAAAGAAAATCACCTGCTGTTAAGGAAATTACTTTCGGTATGATAAACGAAGCTATGCAGGATTTAAAAGAAAAACATCTTCTAAATGAAGTATTTACGGAAAATAGTATTCTATATTTAAGTCAACCAATGGTGGAAATGGGAACTTTTTCACTAAAAGAAGAAGCTGATTGCTTAAAAAAAATAACATCATCACTCGGTAAAAATGCTGTTTTATACTATAAACCTCATCCGCATGATAATCCTGAAAAACTCGCTTATTACAAAAATAACTTTAAACAATTAAAAATCTATGAAGGCATTGAACCGGCTGAACTATTATTTATCAGCAATCCAAAACTAAAAGTAGTGATAAGTTACCAATCTTCGGCATTAATGAATGTAGACAAATTTTCCCATAAAACAATTAAATCCATCAGTTTATCTGATATTTTCAAAACACCTATACACCCAACTTATAAGAAAATCATGCAGCAAGCAAATGTATTCTTCCCACAAGACATAAAAAATTTATTAGATATTAATATTTAATCAATAATTTTATATTTTATCAAATATAGTATTAATGATAACTTTCTTTTTATCGACAACTCACTTTTTAATAATATTTTTATTTCTGGATATATTACATTTTTGTATATATCTTTTTTTATCATTTTATTATTATTAGATATTATATTTATATAACGTAAAGCAATTTTATAAGCTCTATATAATAAAATATTTGCTTCGTTACTATTAGGAAGTATCTCATTATACTGTATAGCTCTAATTATTCTAGATTCGGTAAAATCTTTCTTAAACTGAACATCACGCTGTTTTCTTGAAGATAAACTATCATTTCTTTTTCTATAAAAATACAACGCTTCTGGTATTACACTAATTCTTTTTGCTTTTTTCAAGATTGCTATCACCATAAAACCATCTTCACATTTTCTTTTATACGGAAATCTAATATTTTTAAAAATTTCCTTTTTATATAATCTATTCCAAACAAAAGCTTCTAAGTGATATTTATTAAATAAATCAGCAGCAAACTCTGCATATGGTGGTAATATTTCATACACTCTTTTTCCCGAAAACAAATTATGTTTGTGTATATTATTTTTATCAATATATATATTATAATCACACCATACAATATCACTTTTTGTTTCATTTATATTATTATATAAAATTGTATACATATTTATATCAATGAAATCATCTGAATCAATAAACGAAATATATTCTCCTGTAGCATATAATAATCCTACATTTCTAGCAGCACTTAATCCTTCATTAGCCTTATGTATAACCTTAATACGATTATCTTTTAATTTATATTCATCACATATTTTCCCCGATCTATCTATGGAGCCATCATCTATTAATATAATTTCTAAATTTTTATATGTTTGATTAACTATACATTGTTTTAAATAATTCTCTACATTATATATAGGCACAATAACACTTATTTTATCCACAAAATTCACCATCTCTTATTAAACACTTTATATTATCTATTTTATAATTAACCCATTTTCAATAGCAAACTATGATACAATATTAATAATTACTAACAGCATACATTTATATTATTTTTTTATTATTTAACGTACATGTTTCTCTT
>OGYT01001892.1_pt1 | contig 12338 bp, 9 predicted proteins | sample 1576631 | NCBI WGS metagenome assembly OGYT01 (sample SAMEA3541588, study PRJEB24748) | human gut metagenome | biome: human gut; feature: human-associated habitat; material: faeces | place: China | collected 2012
TAAGTGGTTTTGCCTGCTCTTTAAAAGCTTTTTGATTGCTTCGTAATTCTTCTTTAATCTGGTCCTCCTCCTTATCTTTGGACATTTTTATATCATAATCAATAAAAAAATTAAGGACATCACGCAACATTGGATTATATCCCATAAACATATTACGACCTACATCACGCAAAGCATCAAGGAATTGGAAATCACATTTTTCAAATAGTTTATTCAAGTTTTCTTTAGAGGCAGCACGATTACCACCCCACCTAAATGAGTCGTAAAAGCGAGAATATTCATTTCTAATTACATTCCATATTTCTTGATGGTTTTCTAGAGATTTGACATCTTGTATGTAATTTTCCTCTTGATCTGAAGAAAGGGAAAATTGAAAATTTATTAATGCCTGATATGGTTTATTAAATTTCACGATACAGCCACCCAAAAGACCAATTTCTTCGGACGTATCAGGTTCTTCTTCTGATTGTGATACTACTAATGAGATTTTTATTATTGGTGAATGTGTTTTCAATATAGTAACATCAGTTTCACAAAACATGTCATCAATAGTAATATGATAAGTATTATTAAGGGCTAAAGAAATAGCTTTCAGTAAATTGCTTTTTCCTGAGTTATTAGCACCAATTATCATATTAATACCATCATGAAATGGTATTTCCGCATTTTTATAACTTCTATATCCTTGTATCAAAATTTTTGAGATAAACATCTTGGTATTTTTAGTATGTTATTATTTTGTTAAATGATAAAAATTATTAAGAAACCAATTATGACCTATGTAAACCGATGGAACAAATTTTACATATTCGTTAATTCATGGATTAATAGGCTTAATTCGGAATAAGAATGGTCTCGCATTCCTGCATTCTTATCGTTTAATGAACGTTCGGCGTTTGCTACAGTTTTTTCAAGACTTCCACCATGCTTTTCAAAATAGACATGAAGACCTTTACACTTGATAAAGAAATCGAGAGTTCTTCGATACTCGCATTGTTGGTTCAAGTCCTTCAAAAGTGAGTTTTGATCGGCATACATACATGATGTATACTTGAAATAGTATAAGAAGAAAAGTTCAGTACAGCGATGAGTCTCGAAGAACTTTACTTCGCAATGTATGTCTCGTCTAGGCTTGTCAATAACCTTGTCATATTTTTCCTTTAGTTTTGCATATTGAGTACGCTCAGGTTCTTCATCTTTTGTGTCCATATCAATCACACAGAATATGTAATCATATCCCATAGAGATTCCATCAGTTATTTTCAGCTCCAGTTCTTTTATACTCGTATGTTTCGGATAATCCGGTTTAATTGTTAAACCCTTAAACACATCATTAAGAGACTTGAAGTAGAAGAATTCTGTTGGACCTTCACCCAAAATCAATGTTGTCTTATGCAATCTACCCATATCAATCCTCCATATCAATAAAAATGCTACCTAGTTCCGGTTTAGCACCAAGCCTTCCAATGCGATAGGAATTATACAGAGAAAGATTCTTATGAAGTCCAAACGAATCTCCACGAGCATATTCGGATGAAGCTGTTTCTTTGTTTTTTTCAACGAACCATACCACGCCACGGTTTTCATTGATAAGATCCTGAGAAAGCAAAGCTGTCTCTTGACTAGTAATAATAAGTTGTGATTTATCAGAATTGAAGAGAAATACATTCAGATAATAGAACAATAGGTCATAATGAAGGTCTTCACCAAGTTCGTCCAAATAGTAGACATGAGACCCCGTAACCATATCATACAAGGTATTAAGAATACGAACATACTTCGTTGTTCCTTTAGACTGAAGCCTTAGTGGGATTTCAAAAGTTCCATTATTTGAATGATTCAAAAAAGTAATAGACTCAACTGTTGTCTTTAGTAGAGCCTCTTTCATGTTGTCTGGTATGTTCTCCTGTTTGATTCGCTCTCTGAACTCTTGAGAAATAGTTCGGTCTTCAATCGTAGGCTTATATTCAACAATGTTCAAGTCTGCTTTACAAAGCATCTGATTAAAGAATTTGCGTTTCTTGTTATCAGCATAAGCTTCGTTCAAAATATCCACAATACCTTTTTCTTTCTCGCCATCTCCATCAACATCATGACAATTGGACATAATCCAGTTGCTTAATATATTAAAAGGCTCTATATCTTCTTTAAAAGCAGCTTTATTACAAACGGAAAGTACGCTATGATTATTGAGCGTATTCTCTCTTATACTATCTTGTGTTTTGATTTGTAGTTTAAGGCTCGGACCAAATTTAATATCAGCCTGAACCTTGTCTTCTACAAAAGTACGTTCATAGAACAATGACTTAGCTTTCTTGGGATAATAATTCAGAATTTCTTTGAGTATATAGTTCCCGTTGAAAGTCACATCATAATCATATCTTATACCTTCAGCAAAAAATGAAACATGCATTTCTGTTGGCTTATCAGATGTCAAAGCAAAAGGAATATACCCTAATATTTTTTTTGTGGCATTTGATTTAGGCATAACCATTAAACGAAATACTTCATTCATGGCAATGAGCATATTTGATTTTCCTGAAGCATTAGAACCATACAGGATAGCCAATTTGTATAAGAATACGTTTTCTGCAACTTCGGAAACAAGTTCAGAAGCAGGTCCTTTAGCAACAAAACTCAGTTCTTGTTTGTCGCCTATTGACAGGTAGTTCTTAACCCAAAAATCTCTAATCATATCGATGTCATATTTAAGATGTTAATTTCTCTATGCTGCAAAGGTACATAATTCATATAGAACAAAAGAAGAGTATCTGTTATTATAGTAATATTTCTCCATTTTTTAGTACTTTATATTAATTATCGGATAAATATTATGCAATATTCGTAATAACACTACATAAAACTATTAATCTTACTGACACCATACTAACAAAAAAATAGGCAACATCTACCTTTGCAATAAAAAGACATACAAACAGTCAAAGGACTGAGAACGGATTGTACGAAGGCAATCACTTTTTAAAAATAATTCCATTAAAATGGACATTGATTCTGTTCAATTTGCTATTATTTGATGTTAAAACAAGCTAAATGCGACATTTTAAATTCTAAAATGCTGTTATTTAGAATAAAAGCATTAACTTTGCATATAATCAAATGCAAATGATTATGTGCAATATTAATGATTATATAAAAGATGTGGTTCTTTATATCAAGACCACTCTCGACTATAAAACCGAGGTAACAGCTTTTGATAAAAAGCAATTAGCTGATATTCCTACAGCTATTGGTGCAAGTTTTAAGTTCTACAACGCCAACCTGCTCAATACACCTGTAACATTTGCTTTCTGCAAGAACAGCAGTGACATCAGTCCTGCACAGCTACAGAAGCAGATGCAGGTTGTAGAACGCAGAGTTAATACAACAGTAATCGCCTTACTAGACAATGTTGCTTCCTATAACTTGCAAAGATTAGTTGCACAACGTGTAAACTTTATTATTCCACAAAAGCAGATGTTCATTCCATCTCTCCTTCTCAATCTAAAAAAGGCAAGGAATACCGGAGAAGATATCAAGACTCCTATGACACCCATTGCACAGTGCATAGTGTTATATCACCTCCAGATTGCTTCACTTGCAGGAATGGACTTGAAAGAACTGATGAATGTCTTTGGCATTTCATATTCTACAGCCAATAGAGCTGTTAGATGGTTGGAATCTCAAAACATAATTTCAACAATTGGGACAAAAGAAAAAAAGATCAGCATTGACATGGACAAGAAAGCCCTTTGGACAAAGGCGTTGCCCTTCTTTACTAATCCTATAGAAAAGGTATTACACACTGATGCCACCATTCCAGAACTAATGAGAAGCGGTGTGAATGCGCTCTCTTCTTACAGTATGATCAACGAAGAGAACAGAGTATATTACGCAACCAATAAAGAAGTATTGAAGACATTGAATATTGAGGTTGATAAAAACTATGGTGAGAACGTAATAGAAATATGGAGATATAATCCAAGCATTCTCAGCAAGAGTGGAGTTGTAGATCGTCTGTCCCTTTATCTTTCATTAAAGGATAATGATGATGAGCGCATACAGATTGAATTAGAAAACATGATAAATGAAATAAAATGGTAAAAGGCATAGAACGTTTTAAAGAGTATTTCGCTGCTTACGAAGGTAATTATGTGATTATCGGTGGAACAGCTTGTGAAATTCATGAAGAAGAGAATGCACTTGTTCCTAGAGCCACCAAAGATATTGATATCATACTGATAGTCGAAGCTCTCAGTACGGATTTTGTTAGCCGTTTCTGGGAATTCGTAAAGGCAGCCGGATACGAAGAGAAGAATAAAGGTGAAAGAACAGAAGAAGGTCATAAACATGAATATTACCGATTCATGAAGCCTCAGAACAATGACTTCCCATTTCAGATAGAACTATTTTCGAGAAATATTGGATTGATAAATTTTCCAGCCGATGCTCATATCACTCCTATTCCTATGGACGAAGACTTGTCAAGTCTGTCAGCAATATTGATGGATAATGATTACTACCGCTTCACCATCGAACACAGCAGAACAGAAAACGGCATCCATATTGCGAACATTGAAAGTCTAATCTGTTTGAAATGTAGAGCCTTCTTGGAAATGACTGAGCGAAAGGAAAATGGAGAGAATGTTGACAGCAAACACATTGCCAAGCATAAAAAAGATGTGTTCAGACTGGCAGGAATGCTGGCTCCATCTGATAAGTATAATATTCCAAACACGTTGAGAATGGACATCGAGAATTTCTGCTATGCTGTAGAAACGGACTTGCCAAATAAAGATTTCTTGAACGCAGCCGGACTTAATAATATTTCCGGTAACGAATTACTCTCTCAACTTAAACAAACATTTTTATCAGAATGAAACGTATTCAGTATGCCTCAGACTTGCATCTGGAATTTGCAGAAAACAGCAGTTTCCTGAAACATAACCCAATGAAAGCCGTTGGAGACATTCTTGTATTGGCTGGCGATATAGGTTACATAGGTGATGACAACTATGAGAAGCATCCTTTTTGGGATTGGGCATCAGATAATTTCTGTAAAGTGATAGTTGTTCCTGGTAATCATGAGTTCTATAAAATGTTTGACTTGGATAAACTTTACAATGGCTGGACATACAACATACGCAACAACGTAACATGTTACTATAATTGCACAATCAATATAAACAACAATATTGATTTGATAGCAACTACGCTTTGGGCTGAGATAAAAGTTCAGGATGCTTATCAGATCGAAAGCTGTATCAGTGATTTCAGACGTATTAGAAGCGGAAGCGAACCATTGGATTGGCAACGGTTCAATGATGAACATTACCGTTGTGTACAATTTCTAAAAACCAGTGTGAAAAAGAGCTCGGCAAAACATATCATAGTTGCATCACATCATGTGCCATCATTCAAACTAATGAGTGAGGAATTTAATGGCAGTCCGTTGAATGGTGCGTTCACAGTTGAACTTGGTGACTATATAGCTTCCAGCCCAATAGAATGCTGGATTTATGGCCACTCACATCGAAACATAGACAGAGTGATTGGAAATACTCAATGCATTTCTAATCAACTAGGGTATGTTTTTCAGAATGAGCACCTGTCTTTTAATGCAGCCAGAATAATAGCTATTGGAGACGACTTTTAATTTTTGGTTGAAAGGAACCCTTATTTACACTTTAACTTTGCATGTTATGACTAAATCTGATAGAACAATAGTATATAGCTAATCGAAATTTCAACCAAGAAAAAAAGATCCAACAAAATTACGGCCTCCAGCATAAACGAATTAAGTTTATAGGTTTAAGTTTACATCATGTTATATACATGAATATTAAACTTAAACCTAACCCTGCATTCATTTCATCAGTCTTGTTCTTTTTATCTGAGTATAAGTTTAAGTTTACCTTATATGTATATAAGAAGGAATAAACTTAAACCTAAACTCGAAGAGTTGTTCAGCACCATCCTATAATAGGCTATCCTGGGATATATTTAAATTCACATAAAACATTCACCTCACTTTCCACGGAAGAATGTACTGAATATATTTCTAAAAATTTCAGCGTATGTTATTCTCAATCACAAATTCTTTTTCTCTTGGTTGAAAAATTTCACCCACTGTTACCACCATTTAAAAGTCGTTAGATGTGATTTTAGTCAATTTGCGGACTTGTATCAATAAAAACAAGTATCTTTGAACTCTATTTGAATTGAACTCCAAAACCATCGTTCAAATTCGAGATAAGAGACTGTTTATTCCTAAATATATTGGGAGAGATAATCAATCGATAATCACGAATGTTTGACATTGAAACGAGCCAAACCAATTAGTAGTATTTAAGGCTATTTTTAAGGAAAGTCGCATACAAATAACGTTAATAACGTTAAAGTTAAAGGCAGATTAAGAAAATATGGAAACAAAAAATGCAGACCATAACAAATTGATTATCAGTATATTAGTGACATTTTTTTTACTTTGGCTCAAATTTCATTCCTATTACATGTAACTAATTGACTAGCTGATTTCTGCAACTTTCTGCATCGGTAAGTAAGAAGCGCATACTATCATTGCTGCAATAAAATAGATCGTTTAAAGAAATCACTATGCCCATTATAGAAATATCATCCTTAACAGACTCCGGAGTAGAAATATTCAGTACCCTCACCGAAGCTCAATTACGGAATCGTATCGAGCCTGATAAGGGATTGCTTATTGCAGAAAGCCCCAAAGTTATCCATGTAGCTCTGAATGCTGGTTATGAGCCTTTAGCCCTCTTGTGTGAACAGAAGCATATCACTGGTGATGCCGCTGGCATCATTGAACGTTGTGGTGATATACCTGTCTATACCGGTGAAAGAAAGTTACTTGCCACATTGACCGGATATACACTGACGCGCGGTGTCCTCTGTGCCATGCGTCGTCGGGCACTACCAAGTGTAGAGGAGGTGTGTCGGAAAGCTCGACGGATCGTAGTCATTGAGGGCGTGGTAGACGCTACTAATATCGGAGCCATCTTCCGTTCCGCAGCCGCCTTGGGGATAGATGCTATATTATTAACACGCAATTCTTGTGATCCGTTAAACCGACGTGCAGTCAGGGTTTCGATGGGTTCTGTCTTCCTGATACCATGGACTTGGTTGGACGGTTCTCCCAATGAGTTGCGCAAACTGGGTTTCCGTACAGTCGCTATGGCACTCACGGAGAAATCAATCTCTATCGATAATCCTATCTTAGCAACCGAACCCAAGTTAGCCATCGTAATGGGAACAGAGGGGGATGGTCTTCAAAACGAAACAATTAATGAGGCGGACTATGTAGTCCGCATTCCTATGGCAAACGGTGTCGATTCTCTCAATGTAGCCGCCGCATCCGCTATTGCTTTCTGGCAACTTCGCGTTCAAAATGACGCAATTCTGCCACCATTACCGGATGATGTACATATATGATTACTTAATTCCTACTCACACCTACAATACGTATTTGCGCCACAGGAACAGCGAGGCAACAACTTTTCCATCAATTCACTCCGAAAGAACTCATACAGTTCTTTATGCATGATGTCATATAGTGCCCTAACCCGTTCTTCCTGCTCATCTTCTACATGAATTCCTCCCTGAAAGGGATCTGTAAAGTTGAAAGAAACGTATTTTCTCACTACACTCTGCATTTCCTTTTGCACTTCCTCCGCTTCCGGACAAAGGGTAATGACATAATCCCATGTCTGTTGGGCATACGTCGCAACGTCACAGGGCTTTCTACGCGAAAAGTCATATCCATTTTGTTCCATCACTTGGCAAACAACGTCAGGAACAGAATTTCCAGCCAAAATACCGGCAGTACTAATCTTCATCCCTCTACCGAAGGAGTTCAAAATTTCCTGTGCCATACGACTGCGGCACATATCATTATTACTTACTATCAGTATATTCTTCATACAAAAATTCTATTTTTATTTATTTCCTGATATAGCTACTTTAATAACCCCATCCAACTTGTTCTCGAAAATACGGTAAGCTTCCTCAATCTCATTTAATGGAAATCGATGTGTAATAAGAGGAGTTGTATCAATTTTACCTTCCTCAATCAGCATGAGAATCTCGTTACAATCGCAGCCATCCACTCCACCTGTTTTAAAAACCAAATTCTTGCCATACATATCAGGTAAAGGAAGAAGTTGTGGTTTATCATAGAGGGCTACAATCGTGACAATAGCATTAGGACGGGCACAATTCCAAGCCAAATGGAAGGAATCGTCACTCCCTGCCACTTCCAAAACGACATCTGCACCACCATGGTCACTGTTCTTGAGAACAAAATCCTTGCAGTTTTCCGGTTCAGTCACCAACACATCAGGATAATGCTCGCAGACAAACCGAATTCTTTCAGGAGACTTTTCACAGACAATAATGCGTTTGGGCTTCTTCAGCATCACACACAATAAAGTACAAATCCCAGTAGGTCCGGCACCGATGATAAGAACAGTATCTTCCGCGGTTATTTCCGAGATGCGTGTTGCCCAAAAGCCTGTTGCAAGCACATCACCGACAAACAAAGCTTGTTCATCACTCACTGTATCCGGAATACGATTCAAACCTTGATCCGCATAAGGAACTCTGACATATTCCGCCTGACCGCCATCAATTCGACAACCTAAAGCCCAACCGCCATTAGGATCAGTACAGTTATTCACATATCCATGCTTACAGAAAAAACACTCACCGCAGAAAGTTTCGACATTCACAGTCACCCTGTCACCAGGCTTCACCGAAGTGACATCAGCCCCTACTTGTTCTACCACACCTACCATCTCATGCCCGACAGTTATTCCGGGCACAGCACGCGGCACACTGCCATGTTTAATATGAAGATCACTGGTGCAGATGCTACCAAGTGTTACACGCACGACTGCATCCCGTGAATCCTTTATTTCCGGTCTTGCTTTCTCCTGCAATTCAAACTTTCCGTGTTCAATATATGTGTATGCAAGCATAATATCCTCCTCGTTCATTAATATATACCTTGCAAAGATAATGATTTCATTGGCAAAACAAATCTCTTTTATCACGTTCAATACTCCCAAACCGAATCTCACTCTATATTTATAACAATACAAAGCTGAATAAAGTCATTCACTGTTTTTTCTACTTCAGCTTTGATATTCTGGAAAATATTCTTACTTTTATATCCTAAATAATAAATAAAAACAGCAGCATGACTTATTATATTTACACACAAGCCTATGATAGATACTTCCGAAAATCTGATTATTATAAAAGGTCAAATCAAGACTCCTGAAATAGAAAGTTGCCAAAATCATAATGGCAACTATAAGGTAGTATTCCGGAATGTTCCCAGTGCGTATACTTACAAAGAAGAAAATGTCCTTTGGCTGACTGATCCGGACAAACCGGACCCCAATAATTATCAAATAATCAGTAAAGGGAGAACTTTATCAAACATCAAAGCCTTATCTATTTTTAAGGCCGGATCACACAACTATTGGCACATTCGTTTTCTGAATGGTAAAGAGTATGATTACAGAGAAAAGGACTTAGAAATTATCGAATCATGCTTGGGAGAGAGTCGTTCGAAAAGTATATTCGAATATTTGAAGAAAGTTGCCGATGCGAACGAATTGAAAGCTGATGACGGAACGAAGCTATTGGCAAAACAATATGAAAAGATTCATTTCATCGCAAACAACAGAGCTATTGCTGTATATCTGAATCCTCAAAAATATAAAATGCAGACCCAGCCTGCCTCAACCTTGATTTTTCCTTTCGGTTGTAATGCAAGCCAGCAAAAAGCAGTCCAGGCAGCTTTTGAGAATCAAATCAGTGTTATACAAGGACCTCCGGGAACTGGAAAGACCCAAACGATTCTGAACATCATTGCCAATATCCTTGTGCGTGGTAAAACTGTTCAGGTAGTATCTAATAACAACTCCGCCATCGTCAATGTACTTGAGAAGTTATCCAAATACGATATGGGATTCATTGTTGCATTGCTTGGCAGCACAGCTAACAAAGAGAAATTCATCGAGACTCAAGAAGAGGAAAAACAATATCCGGAGAACTTTGAGTCATGGCATGATGCGGATGCCGACCAACCTCAATTTCTCAATCAGATACATCATCTGACCGAAGAACTAAAAAGCATATTTTACAAACAGGAACGCCTTGCCATGGCAAGACAGGAAATACAAGCTTTAAAAATAGAGTGGCAACATTATCTGCAAGAGTTCGGAACAAAAGAATTTACTCTCCAACAACGGAAAAATTCCAGCTCGGCAGACCTTCTGAATTTATGGAATGAATGTCAACAATTTGCAGAAAAAGAGCAATCATCAAGTCTTCGGGGAATAGCTGCTTTTATTCAACGGTTGAAATGGTTATTCTTTAAATTCAGGAGCAAAGCGATTTGTAAAATCCCCGATAAAGGTTTTTATAAACGGGAGATGAGTTTGATTATCGCCGACTTCCAAATCTTATTCTACCAAACAAAGTATGCAGAACTGGAAGTTGAAATAGACACATTAGAAAAGGAACTTGCCAACAAAGATGCAGCAGAAATGGCTAGACAAATGGCCGATACATCAATGAAATATCTAAAGAATCAGTTATTTCATACCTATGGCAATAATCATGACAAGCCCATCTTTACGCTCCCTGATCTAAAAAATAATTGGCGAGAGGTACAGAAAGAATACCCTATTATCTTAAGTACGACCTTTTCATCATTAAGCAGTCTGCAACGAGATGCCGTATATGATTATATCATTATGGACGAAGCATCACAGGTTTCCGTTGAGACCGGAGCTTTAGCCTTGTCATGTGCTAAAAATGCAATCATTGTCGGTGACACCATGCAACTTCCCAATGTGGTCACGGAAGAAAATAAGGAAAAGCTAAACTTTATCGCTAATGCGTGCCTGATTAAGCCGGAATATGATTGTGCCAATATGAGTTTTTTGCAATCCATCTGCAAAGTTATTCCGAATATACCGCAGACCTTGTTACGGGAACATTATCGATGCCATCCCCGAATTATCAACTTCTGTAATCAGAAATTTTATGGTGGAGATCTTGTCATCATGACACGTGATAAAGGAGAAGAGGATGTCATTTGTGCCATACGGACAGCCAAAGGTAATCACTCCCGCAGTCACATGAATCAACGGGAAATAGATGTTATCAAAGAGGAAGTACTACCGAATCTATCTTATGAAACAGATGAAATTGGCGTCATAGCTCCATATAACAAACAAGTAGATGCAGTAAAATCCGCACTTGAAGAGGATATTGATGTTGCAACAGTCCATAAATTTCAGGGAAGAGAAAAGGATGCTATCATTATGACCACTGTCGACGATGTCATCACTTCCTTTTCCGACGATCCCAACCTGCTCAATGTTGCTGTTTCGCGGGCTAAGTCACAATTCTATTTAGTCGTATCGGGAAACGAACAACCCAAAGACTGCAATATCAGCGATTTGATTGCTTATATCGAATATAACAATGGCATTGTTTCCACCAGTAAGATTCATTCTATATTCGATTATCTATATGAGCAATATACAGATGCCCGAATTGCCTATTTGAAGAAACACAAGAAAATATCCGAATACGATTCCGAGAATCTTACATTTGCATTACTTGAAGATATTCTGAAAGAGAATATCAATATGCGTCATTTGAATATCATTTGCCATTTACCACTCTATATGTTGATTCAGGATTATTCTCTATTGAATGAAGAGGAAAGCAAATATGCTGCAAATATAAATACTCATATTGATTTTCTAATTTATAATCGTGTGAGTAAACAACCGGTATTGGCTATTGAGACGGATGGTTATACATTCCATAAATCGGGTACAAGTCAATCAGAACGTGATATTAAAAAGGATCGTATTTTAGAGTTGTACGGAATTTCATTGGTGAGATTGTCTACTATTGGTAGTAATGAGAAGAAAATTATTGGAGATAAACTTATTGAGATACTAAAATCACACTAACACCATATCTCCCTTAAATAATAGAGTTTACAAATCAATAGTTGCAACCAATGATTTGTAAACTGCTAATATTAACTAAACCACAACTATTACCAAGTAATAACTTTATCCACAATTTCCTGCTGTTCTAAGGCAGTCCTTCTTAAATATATACGAGTAGTTTCAATACTTTCATGCCCCATCAAATCAGCCAACAAAGAAATATCATTGAATTTTTCTAGAAAATTCTTTGCAAAACGATGTCGAAATGAATGAGGATAAACAACTTTAGTATTAAGTTCATACTTCTCGGCATAGTTCTTTAATTGTTGA
>OGYT01001898.1_pt1 | contig 12315 bp, 5 predicted proteins | sample 1576631 | NCBI WGS metagenome assembly OGYT01 (sample SAMEA3541588, study PRJEB24748) | human gut metagenome | biome: human gut; feature: human-associated habitat; material: faeces | place: China | collected 2012
GTATTATAGAAGTCAACCACCGATTAAATCAATACAAACGGCAGGCACGGGAAAGATTGCTCTCAGAAGAAGGTCTCAAGCATAGAGGCAGGAGGTGTATAGAGCCCGAAGCTGTGTTTGGACAAATGAAATACAACATGGCATACCGCCGGTTCCGGCATATTGGAGAAGAAATGGTTACGATGGACTTGGCATTCTTTGCTATAGCTTTTAATATCAAAAAGATGTGTGCTAAACTGATAAAAGAAGGAAAGCGGCTCATCAAAGCTGTTAAATTTATGTTTATTGGGCTATTTGTAACAAAGGACAATTGGATTATAGCAACTTGCTACCAAATGAATCAAAAAAACGCGGCAGAGAAAAAAGAGAATATACCAGGACTATAAAATATGAAAAAGAGGGTGTGTCAGCATTTTGACACATCCCCACTTATCCCGATGAAACCAAATCATACATTGATGCCGACATAACAAAAGTGGGAGATAAATATCACATGATGTATGTGGCGCAGGACGGTGGCTCCGGTATTAAGCAGGCTGTCTCCGAATCTATTAATAAGGATTATACGTATCTTCCCGAATGGGTCGACCCGGAACCTGCTGCTTGTGAAGCTCCTAATGTATGGAAACGTATCGGCGAAGATAAATGGGTGGTGATGTATGACATATATGGAATACATCCGCACAATTTCGGATTTAGCGAAACGACGGATTTTGTTCATTTTAAAAACTTGGGGCGTTTTAATGAAGGAGTTATGAATACTACGAATTTCTCGTCCCCGAAACACGGGGCAGTCGTTCATTTAACATTGAAGGAGGCTGACAAGCTAAGGGATTATTGGGGAAACAAAAAATAGTGTGGTTTGTTTTATAGGATTCCAGTTTGATATTCTCGTTTTTGAGTACATTTTAACACGCAACTATACTTTATTATACACAATCGTTGGTACAATAAAGTATATAGTTGCGTTAATTGAATAATAACATTTTAACTTACTGAATCAGCAAATGATTTCAACTACTGATTCGCATTATTTATAAAATTTGAAATCATCAAAATAGAATATTCCGGTTTCGAAATGACCTTCATCACCAAATTGAATTGTAATAATATCTAAATCTGTTCTCTGGGAAATGTCACTAAAATCGAATATTAATTCAATCCATTGATCTTTAGCCACGTCGGTGTGGTAGCGTTCAACTTGCGTTTCCCATGGACTGCTATGATCGCTATCCTGTAATTTAATAGACACTTTTGCTTTTAAATTGTCCGTATAATTGTTGGATGACGGACAATAAACTTTCATGCTTATTTTGTTATATCTGGTCAAATCAAATTTGGAAACATCATAATAAGCCAAACGTCCCCATTGCTCTGCTTTTCTGTCATAACAAGCAACCTTTGAAGAAGTATTTTTTTCACTGGGGAAAGGATTGGGAGTACCAAATCCTGTTCTATCCCCTAAATATTCCATTATAAAATTGAAATCGAAGATATCATTTTCGTAATCATCAAATCCGAAATAAGGTTTTTCATATCCCTTAGGGATAAATCTGAAATACCAAGCATCTTCATCAAGTTCCTGTCGGACATAGAGAGAGTTTTCCGTGATTTTCAGAATCTCGTATTGATGTGGTTCAGAAGTATAATAACTTAGGAATCCTTCTTTATTTGGAAAGTCTATTACCTTTTTAGAACCCAAGTCAATCATATTCCACTTCCATCCTAAAGTATTGGGGTTGTATTTCATTATCCTGTCATAACCGCCGCCTGTTACAGTTGCTCCTCGTACTGTAAGTTCGGTCTCAGCGTTATTTGCGCAGTTAGTCGTTCCATGATTAATATATCCGAAAGTACCGTCATATTTGAATATTAGTTCATCGTCATAAATACCTTCTTCAGATTTCTCAAGTTTTTGGGCTATCCACCACGAAGGGGTAGTTGCATCAATAGCTCCTTTACCAAGATGACCGACTGTTAGAGAGTCGACCACCCATATCTTTCCGTCCGGAAATGCCATTCCACCTGTAAGCAGAAGAGTTGTTTGATCCATATCCTCATCTATCAGACTAAGATTATCCTCACTCACATTGAGCTCTTTTGTTATTGTGACTAGCTGATTGTCTTCCGATTTGTAATATAAAGTAATGGTATAAGTTCCTTTATAGGGATACTTTGCCGTTACATTATTCCCCATAAATGTTTGCCCGTCATTTTTTCCAAGATCCCATTTGAGGTCATCGTGCGTAACGTTTACCGAAAGGGTATATACATTCTTTTTTTCGGTGGGGTTGATAGTAATCTCAACCGCATCCTGCCCAGATTCCGCAGGAGTGTCCTCATTTTTATCACATGAATATAAAAGAGTAACACATGTCAATAGTAATAATAGTTTCTTCATAAAATCAGAATATTGATTGGTTGCTGCAAGTTTAAGAACTAAAATTCAGAAATAAGTATAATTATTATCGAATTTGGGTTTGAAAGCTGTTATATCTCAAGAAATGACAGTTTTCAAACCCAATCCCGATAGAATACATATAAGTAAACTATTTCAAATTCGTAATATTGCTCCCATAAAAAATGAATATTATGAAATTGAACTGTTTGAAATTAATTCTATTATTTGTTACAGTGACATTCACCACTATTTCTTGTGAAGATGGAATGAAGTATAAAGATCCGGATATCAGTGTCGGAGAACGGGTTGTTGACTTGATGAAGCGGATGACTATCGAAGAAAAAGTGGGACAAATGTGTCAATATGTAGGTTTGGAACATATGAGACAGTCCAAAGTGGAACTACCGGAATCTGAATTGAAACGAAGTCATGCGATGGGGTTTTATGCAGATTTTCCACCTGAGAAGATTGAGGAGATGACTAAACAAGGTATAATAGGTTCATTTTTACATGTATTGTCTGTTGAAGAAGCCAATTACCTTCAATCGCTAGCACAGCAAAGCCGTTTGAAAATACCTCTTCTGATAGGAATTGATGCTATGCACGGAACCGGCTTAGTACGGGGAGCTACCGTTTATCCTACCGGAATAGGTCAGGCCAGCTCATTTAACTCTGAATTGGTAGAAATAATAAATCGACAGACAGCACTTGAGATGAGAGCTACCGGTTCGCAATGGACATTCGGACCTAATATTGAAGTTGCCCGTGATGCACGATGGGGACGAATCGGGGATACTTTTGGAGAAGATCCCTATTTGGTTTCTTGTTTGGGAGTAGCTGCGGTGAAAGGGCTTCAGGGGAGAGGTTTTTCTAGTCAGGAAAATGTTATTGCCTGTGCCAAGCATCTTGTGGGCGGAAGTCAGCCTGTTAATGGTGTGAACGGTGCTCCTGCCGATTTTTCGGAGCGGACATTGCGTGAGGTTTTTCTTCCCCCTTTCAAGGCTTGTGTAGAAGCAGGCATTTATACAGTAATGGCAGCTCACAATGAATATAATGGTATCCCATGTCATGCCAGTAAGGAATTGCTGGATGATCTTTTGCGTAAAGAATGGAACTTCAAAGGCATTGTCGTCAGTGATTGGATGGATATAGAAAGGATGCAAGATTATCATTGTGTAGGTGAAACACTTGAAGAGGTCTACCGCTTGACACTTGATGCGGGTATGGATATGCATATGCATGGTCCTGAATTCTATTATACCCTTTTGGATATGATAAAAAAAGGCGTTATCTCCCATAAACGAATAGATGCTTCGGTAGAAAAAATCCTTGAAGCTAAATTCCGGTTGGGACTTTTTGATAAGCCGTTTACGGACGAAACTCGTCAGAAAGAAGTACTTTTTTGTTCTGAACATCGCAGTGTGGCATTAGAAGCAGCCAGAGAGGGAATTGTACTGCTTAAAAATGAAGGTATATTACCTCTGAGTGTGGACAAATATAAAAAAGTACTTGTGACAGGTCCTAACGCAGATAATCAGGCCATACTGGGGGATTGGGCGATGGAGCAACCGGATACAAATGTTGTAACTGTGTTTGAAGGGCTTAAAAGAATATCTCCGTTAAGCAGGTTTACACTTTGCCCGATGGGATATGACCTTAGAAGTATCACTGAGGCACAAATTCACCAGGCAGTGATAGAGGCATCCCGTAATGATTTGGTTATTGTTGTTGTCGGTGAAAACTCTATGCGCTATCATTGGGGGGAGAAAACTTGTGGAGAAAATAGTGATCGGTATAAACTGGATTTAGTCGGTAGGCAGCAACAACTTGTGGAGCAACTTTATAAAACAGGTACTCCTGTTGTTGTAGTGCTGGTCAATGGACGCCCTCTTACAACAGAATGGATTGCCAATCATATTCCGGCTGTGGTTGAGGCATGGGAACCGGGTTCTTTCGGTGGGCAGGCTTTAGCCGAGATATTATATGGAACAGTTAACCCTTCAGGTAAATTACCAGTAACAATTCCACGTCATTCCGGACAGATACAGACATATTACAATCATAAATTTACATCTAAATGGTTCAGTTACGTAACAGGTGACAGTAGCCCTTTATATGAATTTGGATATGGTTTGAGTTATACGACATTCAAATATGATCATTTGAAAGTGATAAATAAAGAAATAAAAAGGAACGAAGATATATTGGTATCGGTTAACGTAACCAATGTCGGAGAACGGGAAGGAACCGAGGTCGTACAGCTTTATATTCGTGATGAATACAGCTCTGTGACGCGCCCTGTCAAAGAACTGAAAGACTTTGTCCGGGTGAAACTTGCTCCGGGAGAAACCCGGACTCTCACTTTTATTATACCGTTTGAGAAACTGGCTTTTTATGATGTGAATATGGACTTTAGAGTTGAGACAGGCGGTTTTACTGTTATGGTTGGCGGATCTTCACGTGATTGTGATTTGCTTAAAGAGCATTTTATTGTAAAATAGTCTAAGGGATGTTATTGGCGGATTATTGCCGTATTGGATATACAAGTTAAAAAATAATGTGCAGCGAATATTTTCCTTTGCTCTTTTTGCAATCTGAATTATTTTCTATAATATTGCTCACAGTTAATCATTAAAATCCGGTTGAATATTGGTAATATAATCTGACTGTTACGTTGTAAAGGTAAATAATAGAACTTGTTAGTATAAATAATTTCTAAGTAAATTATATCAATGAAATCACTGTCCTTTCTCCTATTTATAATAACCGTATTCTTGCAGTTGTTATTTGGCTGTAGTGACCTTTCGGCCGCTACACATGGGATGAATGTCACCTATCTTGATCTTGGTGAACATTTCAAAGGCCAGGCGGTATTTAATACTCTGAAGGATAAGGACGGTTTTGCGTGGATTGCTACACGCTCCACTATTATCCGATATGACGGGCGGAATATGGTCTATTATAAGCTGAATGAATCAAACATTATTACTAATGCCGATGGCATGCAGACTACGTTGCGCTTTTCACCGGACGGAGTACTTTGGGCGTTTACAGACAATGGTAAAATATTCCGTTATAATGCGGAAGGAGACAGATTTGAACTGTATTATCTTCCGGTTGGCGTGAGTAAAGTATTTCGCATCAATGATCTGTATATTGGTGATAATGGTGTGATATGGATAGCTACCACTTGTGGAATGTACTATCTTGATATGCGTGGCGAGAACCGTACGTTTATTTGGCTTGATTATCTTAAGAATGTGTTCATAAACTCCATAACCGAACTTGAAAACGGAGAGTTTGCGATAAATACTAGTGAAGGGGGGCGGATTGTAGAGATTAAGGGAAGCCTTATCAGAGAAACCGGAACATTTTGTGAAGGACAAAGTGTACAGAAGTGTTATTATGATAAGGGTAGCAAACTTCTTTGGATCGGCACGTTCAATGCAGGGCTTCAGTGCTTGGATTTGAATAAGGATGAATTTATTAACCAGAAGTATTTAAACATTATTCCTGATTCCCCTGTAAGAACGATCGCCAGGTTGAATTCCCATATTCTTTTGGCTGGTTTGGATGGAGCTGGAGTTTATCTTATTGATGAGTCACAGGGAAATGCTAGACTGTACCTCTCTGAACGTGAGTTTGATACTAAAAAGTTGAGGAGTAATGAAGTATATGATATATTTGTTGACAGCGACAAAGTATGGGTTTCAACATATACCGGTGGGCTAACTATTGTGTACACTTCGAGCTGGTACAAACTTGAAGAACATCAGCCTAATGATCCCCAGTCACTACTTAATGATCAGGTGCATGCCATACTTGAGGACCGTGACGGAGATATATGGTATGCCACCAGTTCCGGAATAAGCATTTGCCGGCAGAATAAAACGTGGCAACATTTTATTGATAATGGAAAGACTTATCTCACTTTGTGCGAAGACCGTCACGGAAATGTATGGTGCGGAGGTTTCGGGACAGGTATAAGCTGTATCAATAAAGACAAGGGGATAATACGGAGAATAAATTCGCTGGAGAATTATAGCAAAACAGACTGTATATATGCTTCTTTAGTTGATACGGAAGGGAAGATATGGTTTGGCGGCCTGTTTAACCAATTGGCCTGTATTACAGCGTCCAACTCTCCTGCTGAGAAAATAACCTTTTATGATGTTAGAGGTGTCAATTCGCTTTATGCCATCAATGCTGATTCTCTATTGGTCAGTACTTCGGACGGTATCCGTATCCTTGATAAGAATAGTGGTGAGATCACTTCTTTTCTGGATGATACTTCCAAACTTGATATTGAAACAAACAACTATATTTACGCCGGCATAGCAATGGGCCAGGAATTATGGCTCGCCACTTCGGGGGGAGGACTTATCTGCTTTAACTATCATACCCACCAAATTACAAACTATTCTACTGAAGACGGGCTTCCGTCTAATTTTATCTATGCAATCCTGCCGGACAGCCACCAGCGTCTGTGGATAAGTTCGGGAAATGGTATCTTCTGTTTTGACCCTTTCGCTAAAAAGTTCCTTTTTAATATAGCTGATCTTCCAGTCAAGAGTTTTATTTTTTCGTCAGCTCACCGGTTGCAGAATGGTAATATGGCTTTTGGTAGTACTTCGGGAGCTTTTTCTTTCAATCCGGAAGAAGTAAAGGTGTATGATAACTCTTTAAATCTGGTTTTTACAAATTTTCGTGTCTTTTATAACACCATTACTTCAGAGAGTAATCCTGATATACTTTCATCAAGAATTAATCTGACAGAGACTATAACTCTCAAGCATAATCAGAATTCTTTTTCGATTGATTTTGTTTCTGTGGATGTGTACCGGTCAGGAAATTATATCTATAAGTATAGGTTGGAAGGCTTTGACGCCGGTTGGTCACCGGCAGATAGCTACACGAGGGCTGATTACACCAATATCCCCCCAGGTAAATATAAATTCAGTGTAATGTGTATTGATCAGAACTCTTTGTCATGTGTGGCTCACAAAAGTGTGGATATAAAAATTCTGTATCCTTTTTGGAATACGATATGGGCCAAAATACTTTATCTGGCACTATTCTCGATATTTGTTTATTGGATCGTAAAATATTATAAAACGCGTGATGAGAATTTGCGATTCAATGATAAAATAAACTTTTTCATTCATGTCGCCCATGATATACGGACTCCTTTATCATTGGTTATCGCACCTTTAAGGGACATGGAAAAAATCTCAGGAAATGATTTTCCCGGAAAGTATTACCTCAATATGGCTCTGAAGAACAGTGATAAGCTCTATTCTCTTGTAACGCGTTTGCTAGACTTTCAGAAAATGGAGGCCGCACTTACTAAGCCTTCTTATAGTCCGGTCGATATTGTATCTTATCTTACTCAGAAAGCGGATGAGTTTAGTATTGTCGGAGAAAAAAAGAATGTAGCGATAGAGGTTTCTCTACCTATAAATACAGTTTTCGCAGAAGTGGATTTTGAAAGACTTGACCATATTCTGGATAATCTGATATCCAATGCTATCAAGTATTCTAAAAAGGACGGCCGTGTAGAATTGCGTATGTGGCTACATGGCAGATATCTGTTGTTTGAAGTTGAAGATAACGGAATTGGGATTCCCCGTAAAGAGCATAAAAAGATACTCAATGATTTCTATCGTACTGATAATGCAATAAATAGTAGTGAAATAGGTACGGGCATCGGACTTGCCATTGCCCGCCGTCTAGCCAGGCAGATGAATGGTAAGCTTTCATTTACCAGCCAAGAGAACGATGGAAGCACTTTTCGGTTGAAGATACCATATATTGAAGCGAAAGGCTGTGTTTTGAGTAATGATATGGATATGGGAGCTGAGCAGGAAAATGTTCGTGATCAAAATGAGCATAGTAAAGGGCAGGAATGTATCTTATTGGTCGAAGATAGTGAGGACATGCGCAATTATCTGATTAATTCTCTTTCGTCCGAGTATAAGATATTTGCTGTCAGGTCGGCAGAAGAAGCACTCGATTTTCTTCAAAAGAAAGTGGTTGATGTTGTTATCTCGGATGTGATGATGGGAGCTATAGACGGAATTGAACTCTGCCGCAGACTTAAAATGAATTTTGAGACTTCTCACTTGATTGTGATTATGATGACGGCTTCTGTGCGTCACGAAAATCTTATCAGTGCTTTTGAGTCGGGAGCTGATGATTATATCACGAAGCCTTTTGATATTGATGTACTGCGGTTCAAGATAAACAATATGCTTCATACCAGACGGAAAATGCAGCAATATTATCTTTCTTCCATGTTTCTCAAGGAGAATGAACTGGTGGAGGAAACAATGCCTTTGCCCAACTCTTTTGATGATGAGTTTCTGAAAAAAGCGATAAGGTTGGTGACAGATAATGTGGATAATTCGGATTTTACAATCAATGAACTTTGCCAGAAAATGGCCATGAGCCGCACGTTGTTTTATGAGAAGTTGAAGGCTATCACCGGACAATCACCCAGTGAATTTATTCGTATTATAAGGCTGCGTCATGCCAAGGAGTTGCTGGCATCCGGAAGATATACGGTTCCCGCTGTTGCAAACATGACGGGCTTTATCAATGCTAAATATTTCAGTACCGTATTTAAGAAATATTTCGGTGATAACCCTAGTTCCATTATACCTAAAAAAGAGGAATAGCTTGCCCTACCAGTGGTTGGGGCAAATATGATAGCTTTCATACCAAATTATGATAGCTTTTGTCAAAGGTCAGTCTTTCTATCTCCTACCTTTGTGTCAAATCATAATGTGAAACCTAAAATTAATAATTTATGAGAATACTTTTTGCTTCGTTTATGCTCGTCTTGGGGATAGGAGCCTTTGCCCAAAATGGTATAAAAGTGACCGGAAGAGTTACTGAAAAAGGAAGCGGTGAACCTTTGATTGGGGTTGCCGTAGTAGTCGAAGGAACACAAAACGGCACAGTCACTTCTTTAGACGGAACTTATGTCATTCAGCAGGTGCCGGTAAATGCCGATTTGACCTTTACCTATGTAGGTTACAAAAGCATTACCCGGCGGGCAGACCGGATTGTAAATGTGGAGATGGAAGATAACGTATTTGAGACAGAGGAAGTGGTTGTTATAGGTTATGGTACTGCCAAGAAACGAGATCTTACCGGTTCAATAGCAAGTGTCAACACCACGCAGTTGGCCAATAAACCTTCCATTAATCCGTTGGCATCCATACAGGGACTTGTGTCGGGTGTGCAGGTGGTAAGCAACGGCCGTCCCGGGCAGGATCCGGAAGTACGTATTAGAGGAACTAATTCAGTGAACGGTTATAAGCCTCTATATGTGGTCGACGGACTGCTGACTGATAACATCAATTATTTGAATCCCGCTGATATTGAAACGATGGATATTTTGAAAGATCCTTCATCGTTGGCTATTTTCGGAGTGAGAGGAGCTAATGGTGTTATTGCTATTACAACCAAAAGGGCGAAAGAAGGATTTAGCGTAAACATAAATACTTCACTCGGTTTTAAAAGGGTGGTTAATAAGGTGAAGTTGACAGATGCTTTCCAGTTTCGCGAATTGTACACAGAGCAAAGAGCCAATCAGGGAATCACCATTCCGTATGACTACACTGCCTGGAATGCCAACACAGACTGGCAGGATGAGATGTTCAACTCATCTGCTGCAATATACACAACGAATGTGAGTGTTTCCGGTGCTGGCGAACGTAGTAAAACCTATTTGGGTATAGGACATGTATATGAAGAAGGCAGTGTAAGGAATGAAAAGTATAAGCGTTTCTCTATTAACTTTAATCATGAATATCAACTTGCTTCCTTTCTTAAAGTGGGGCTTCAGGTGACCGGTGCCCGGACGTTGCCCGCTGATACCAAAAGTATAGAAAGAGCTTTGCAAGCTGCTCCTATTGCTCCGGTTTATAACGAGCAATATGGGTTATACTATTCAATGCCCGATTTTCAACGTGCACAGATACAAAATCCAATGATGGAAGCGGAAATATTGGCTAATACTAAAATAGAGAAGAATTATCGTGGAAGCGGAAGTGTCTTCGGCGAAATCAAGTTCCTCAAAGACTTTACGTTTAAAGCTACTTTCTCGGCAGATATACAAGCCAATCAGGCTCGTGGTTACTCTCCGCTTATCGCTTTCTACAACCCCGACATCGAAGGGGGGATAGAAGAGAAAACACCGTATCTGACGTCTGTCTGGCAATCTAAAGAAAATTGGGTTACAGCGCAAAGCGATTATCTGCTTTCGTACAAAAAGAAATATAAAATGCATTCGTTTGATGTTACTGCCGGACTTTCTACAAACTATAACGAATATAGTAGCCTGAACGCAGGAAGAGGACAAAAACCGAATGGTTATCCTATATCGGACGATAAGAATTCATGGTACATTTCTATAGGTGATGCCGATACCTCATCAAATGGAAGCAGTCAGTGGGAACGTTTTATGATGTCTTTCCTGTTTCGTACGATGTATAATTATAAAAGTAAATATCTTCTGAATGTATCTTATCGTCGTGACGGTTCGTCTGTATTTTACAAGACCGGTAATACATGGGATGACTTCTATTCTTTCGGTGCCGGTTGGGTGATGAGTGAAGAGACATTTATGAAACACCAGAAAGTAATAGACTATCTGAAAGTAAAAGCTTCCTATGGAGTATTGGGAAGTGATGCTACCGGTACCAGCAATCCTTATCCTGCATATCCGAATTATGAAAACGGTTCTTCTGCCGTCTTTGGGGATAATATCATTTTCGGGCAAGGACCGGCTTATCTAGCAGACCCCGATCTCCATTGGGAAAAGACAAAAGCCTGGGAGGTGGGGATTGAACTTTATACTCTCTCAAACCGGTTGAAAATAGAGCCTGTCTACTACCATAAACGCACAGAGGGGATACTTACAACCATTCCGGGACCTGTGGGCACAACTCCCGGATTGAAGAATGTGGGTACAGTTGAAAATAAAGGTTTTGAACTAACACTTAACTGGAGAGATGAAATAGGTGACTTCAAATACTCCGTCGGTGGAAATCTTACAACGATAAGAAATAAAGTAGTTTCTCTGGTCAATCCTAAATACAATATAATAGATGGCCCGTCGTGGACTCTTCAAGGCTATCCGATTGGCTCTTTTTATGGCTACGTAGTTGAAGGGGTTTACCAGAATTACCGGGATATATTTGATTCGCCGATCGCTACTTTTGAAGTTAACCCTGGCGACTTGAAGTATAAAGACTTGAATAATGACCATAAGATAGACGATCAGGACCGTACGATGATTGGTAACCCTACTCCTGATTTTACTTACGGGCTAAATGTAAACATGAGTTATAAGAATTTCGATCTGGCAGTGGACTTTATGGGAGTTTATGGTAATGAAATTTTCCGTATGTGGGGAAGTAGTTCCTATGCCCAGTTGAACTATCGCTCGGAACGTATGAACCGTTGGCATGGTGAAGGTACTTCCAATTGGGAACCTATTCTTGATCCTTCGCGAGCAAATAATAGCTTGGCATCCACTTATAATATTGAAGACGGCAGTTTCTTCCGCTTGCGTAATGTGCAGCTTGGATATACTTTACATAAAAGCCTGCAAAGAAAGCTGCACCTCAAGTCCCTGCGAGTTTTTGCTAATATACAGAATCCTTTTACATGGAAAAAGAATTCTGCTTATACTCCGGAGATCAGTGGTAGTGCCATACGTTTCGGAGTTGATGACGGTAATACATATCCTGTATCGGCAGTCTATACTTTTGGATTAAACATTGTTTTCTAATTAGAAAAAATATTTGGATATGAAAAATATATATAGGAACTTTATTATTATTGTAGCGGCAATGATTGCCGGCGGTTGTTCCGATTGGTTCGATTTGAAGCCACAGGGCATT
>OGYT01001903.1_pt1 | contig 12305 bp, 10 predicted proteins | sample 1576631 | NCBI WGS metagenome assembly OGYT01 (sample SAMEA3541588, study PRJEB24748) | human gut metagenome | biome: human gut; feature: human-associated habitat; material: faeces | place: China | collected 2012
TAACAAGGGCTTATAGCCCTAGTGCAAACCACCCGTTGGACGGGTGGTTATGATTGGATTGCGAGCACGCAAAGCACGTAGCGATCAACATCGTAATATATTCTTAAGAAAAAATACCCTTGTATAAATCATAGGATAATGATATCTTAAGTGTATCACAACTGTATTAATATGATTAGTACAGTTGGTGCAATTTATAGTCATAGCTGGACTGTAACAGCTTATGGGGCCAGACATGTTACAGATGGACAGACAGAAAGGAAGGAGAGAGGCTACATGATCGTGCTGGATTACAGGGACCGGCGTCCGCTGTATGAACAGGTGACGGAAAAACTAGAAGAGCTGATGTTTTCTGGTGTATTACCGCCGGACAGTCGTTTGCCGTCGGTTCGCAGTATGGCAACGGAGCTTTCCATTAATCCCAATACTATTCAGAGAGCCTATGCAGAGCTGGAACGTCAGGGTTATATTTACTCTGTTCAGGGAAAAGGAAGTTTTGTGGCAGATGGAAGGCGGCTTCAGGCCGGAATACGAAAGGATTGGGAAGAGCAGTTTAACACAGCTATAGAAGAGGGATTGCGCATTGGTGTAAGCTGCCGGGATATGATAAAGATGTTAGAAGAAAAGGAAGGGGGTAAGGCAGATGATCAAGGCAATGAACCTGACAAAGAAATTTGATGATCTGGTGGCAGTAGATCACATTAATGCAGAGATCAAAAGTGGCTCTGTATTTGGTCTGATCGGAACAAACGGAGCCGGTAAATCCACTTTTCTCCGTCTGGCCGCAGGGATCCTTAAGGCAGATGGAGGCCATGTGACCATAGATGGAGAAGAGGTATTTGAAAACATAAAAGCAAAGAAAAAGTTTTTCTATATACCTGACGATGCTCATTTTTTCAGTAATGCGTCTCCTCTTGATATGATGGAATATTACAGTGTTGTTTATGAGCATTTTGATAAGGATCGTTTTCATAAATTAATGGGTAACTTTGGTCTGGATGAAAAACGCAAGCTCCATACTTTTTCCAAGGGAATGAAAAAACAGGTGTCAGTGATCTTAGGCATTTGCTCCAATACAGATTATCTTTTTTGTGATGAGACATTTGATGGTCTTGATCCGGTTATGCGTCAGGCAGTAAAGAGCATTTTCGCAGCTGAGATCGAAGACCGTAATATGACACCTGTGATCGCATCCCACAATCTGCGGGAGTTAGAAGATATCTGTGACCATGTGGGACTGCTCCATAAAGGAGGCATCCTTCTTTCAAAGGACTTAGATGATATGAAGTTAAATATCCATAAGATCCAGTGTGTATTAAAGGAAGGAATGACAGCAGATGATTTAAAGGGCCTTCAGATCCTTTCAAAGGAAGGGAGAGGACGGCTTCTTACTCTTACAGTAAGAGGAACAAGACAGGAAGCAGAAAGCATTATGAACCAATATGAGCCGGTATTTTTTGAATGCATTCCTCTGTCCCTAGAGGAAATATTCATCAGTGAAACGGAGGTGGCAGGTTATGACATCCGCAAGCTTATTTTTTAAATTGCAAAAAGAAGATCTAAAGCGCAGGATCTGGGTCGTTGCCCTGCTGTTTCTGGGATTTTTCTTTGCCTATCCTGTAAATCTGGCATTGACTATGGAAAATGCAGCAAACAGCCAGTTTGCCATGTATAACGGCTATACGCCTTTAGTAAATACCGGAACACCGGAATATCTGGCGAAAGTGCTGGAGTATAAGACAAAGGCTGTAGTGGACCTGGTTTCCTATGGAAATGTTATGCCCTTATTTTTAATGGTAACAGCAGCAGTAGTCATCGGTGCAGCTGGTTTTGCTTATCTTCACAACCAGAAGAAGGTGGATTTTTATCACAGTATTCCTGTAAGAAGACAAATGCTGTATCTGGTATATCATGTGGATGGTATCCTGATACTGACAGTCACCTATTTTATTCATCTTTTAGTGCTTATGGCGGCAGCAGCTGCATATGGTGTAAGCCCGGCAAAGTTTGCAGGTCCTATGCTCTTTGGCTTTTTTATGAACCTGCTGTATTACATAGTGACTTATGAGACGGTCATTGTGGCTATGATGATGACGGGAAAAATCATAGTAGGACTTTTAGCTACAGCTGTGTTTTTCAGTTTCTTCCCGGCAGTAGGCGCACTGATCGAAGGCTTTGAAGATATATTTTTCATTACAGCGGATCAAATCCCAAATGAAGCACTCTTTGATACGTTGGGACATTTATCTCCTGTAGGTGCGTACATTATGTCCCTGGCAGATATTTCTGATGGAAAGACAGTGGCAGCAGCCCAGATCCTGGGGCTTTTGATCGCAATCTTTGCAGGCGGTATCCTTGGAATGGAGCTTTACAGAAAACGTCCTATGGAGGCAGCAGGAAGGGCTATGGCCTTTAAAAAGACCATGGCGCCTATCCGTATCCTCATTGTTCTTGCAGCTGGTATGGGGGCTTCCATGTTCTTCTGGACACTGCAGAGCCGTCTGCACTGGGGACTGTTTGGAATGGTAGCTGGTGTCCTTTTAGCCCATTGTATCATTGAGATCATTTACCAGGCTGATTTTAAGAAGCTGTTTTCCCATAAATTGCAGTTGTTGGGCTGCGTAGCAGCAGGTGTCCTGTTTTTTCTGTCTTTTCATTATGACTGGTATGGCTATGACCGTTTTATCCCGGAAGAGGAAAAAATAGCATCTGCAGGGCTGGAGTTTTCCATAGATGAAAATTTTCTGAATTGCTATGCACATGCAGTGGAAGAAGATGGAAAATGGTATGTTGAATATACTACCAGTAATTATGATTTTGTAAAGGAGCATATGCAGCTGACAGATATGGATACTGTACTTGCTGTGGCAAGGGAAGGCGTAAAAGAGGCGGAAAAAGAACGTAAAGAACGTTTTTCACGGTCTTATGGAATATCTGTGGCAAGAGAGGCTGAACTTATGGTCGCCGAAACTGCGCCAGCTGATGCTATTTCTGTGATCGGTGGAGCGGATGGTCCTACATCCATCTTCGTTGCAGGTAAAGTGGGCTCTGGGGAAGATGATAATTCAGGGAAAGATATTCAAATTTCTGTTAATATATTTTACAACTTAAAAAATGGAAAACAGGTGGGAAGGCGTTATCGTGTATCTTTAAACAGCATTATGGGCGAATATGATACTCTGTATGCTTCTGAAGAATACAAAAAGGGACTGTATCCTGTTTTTGAAGAAAAAACAGAAAACCTTTCAGGGGTAATATACAAAGAAGCAGGGGGAATATGGTATCAGACAAAGGAAAGTGCTGTAGCAGAAGAAGTGTTAAAAGCATACCAGGCAGATCTTCTGGCACAGACAGTGGCAGACAGAAGACAGGAGGATCCTGTAGGAAGCCTGTTATTTATAGACCACAATATGTCTGCTTATTTACAACAGCAGGGTTATTGGAACATGGTTATGGAGATGCCAGCAAATGATATGTCTGTAAATGATATGGCAGGTGGGTTTGATCCCAATTATTATTATGACAGTGATCCGGCCTATGATATAACGGAAGATTACTGCGTTTCCTGGCCGGTGTATCCTTCTTTTAGAAATACAATAGAAGTGCTAAAGAAACAGTCTGTTGAGCCGGGAAGCTATATGACAGCTGAAAATATCCAGAGCATACGGATCGACCTGCAAAACCTGTATACAGATGAAAACGGTGTAGTAAGGCTTCCCCAGGGAGATGGATTAGAAAAGCTGAAAGCAGAGAATCCTCATTATTCCGATCAGGGACATTTATATATTACAGATCCTGCTGATATCGCTTTACTCACAGGTGCCTGCCAGGAAAGCTCTCTGGCAGAAAACAATGGACTTTGCAGCAGCTTTGACGGGGGAGAAGATCTGTTTGTTTATGTGACGATGAAAAACAGAAGCCAGTTCAGGGTCAACCTGGACCTTGAAAAACTGACTTCTGCGGGAAAAAAGTTATTTACAGGAATTCCTGTGGTTTTTAAATAAAAGTATCGTTTATGAATGACAGCCGGCACAGCCGCTGCATCCGCCTAAGACTTCACCGGGACCAAATACCTGGTCGTGAAGCTTTCTTCCGGTTGGTGTGGCGGCCAGTCCGCCTTCTGCAGTTTCTTTTAAGGTAGGTGACATAATATCGCCTATCCGTTTCATGGACCAGATGACTTCATCTGCGGGGATGGCACTGTCAATGCCTGCAAGAGCCATTTCTGCTGCAACGAAGGCGCCTGCTACACCGGAGGCATTGCGTTTGATACAGGGGATCTCTACCAGACCGGCTACCGGGTCGCATACAAGTCCCAGGATATTTTTTAAGGCAATTGCAACTGCCTGGGAGACCATATGGGGGGTTCCGCCTGCCAGCTCTGTAATAGCGGCGGCAGCCATGGCAGCGGCAGAACCGCACTCTGCCTGGCATCCGCCCTGGGCGCCTGCTAAAGAGGCATTGTTTGCAATGACCATACCAATAGCAGAGGCAGTAAAAAGAGCCATTACGCAGTCATGGTCAGAACATCCTTTTTCCACCTGCATGGTAATAAGTGCAGCAGGAAGGATGCCGCAGCTTCCGGCAGTCGGGGCAGCTACGATACGGCCCATGGAAGCGTTTAATTCAGAAACAGCCAGTGCCCGGTATAGGGCACCTGAAAGAAAGGATCCTGTCAGGCTTTTTCCCTCTTCGCTGTAGCGGCGCAGCTTATAGGCATCGCCTCCTGTGAGACCGCTGGTACTTTTTAAGTGTTCATCACAGCCAGGTTCAATACACTCCTTCATAACCTGAAAATTTGAAGCCATTTTTTCATATACAGTCTTTTCCTCCAGTTCCATCTGCTGTGCCTGCTGGCTCAGCACCAGGGCTGAAACGGGAAGACTGTTTTTTTCTGCAGCCTGGATAATGGAGGCAACAGAAGAGTAGTTAAAATCAGTATTCATGATGTCAGGAAAACCTCCTTAAGACTTTGATGTCCTCCCGGAGTCTTTCCTGCACTTGCTTTTGTGGACGGTTTTCCGCCAGTCGCACTCAAATTTCAGAGGCGGACGCAACGCCAACGCTTCAGAAATTTGGGTACAACTGACAAAAAATCTTCTCACAAAATCAAGCACAGAAAGATTCCGAGAGCACATTTGTATTTACACTTATTAAATAGGCTGCAGCATGGTGCTGGAATAGATATTTGGAAGGGTGTTGATCTTTTTGTTGATCTCAGGACTGGGCTTTCCATCCAGTTCAATGGTCATTACCGCTTCGCCGCCTTTCTTCTGTCTGGAAAGACGGAAATTGCAGATATTAATGCCTTCTTCAGCCATGACCTCTGTTACAGCAGCAATGATGCCGGGGGTATCTTTGTGAAGGACGATGAGAGTGGTATACTGGCCGGTAAGAGAAACTTCCATGCCGTTGACCTCTGTTACAAGAATGTTTCCTCCGCCAATACTGGAACCCAGGAGAGATACCTGGCGGCCATTTGCATCTGTTAAAGTGACCCGTGCTGTATTTGGATGGGCACCGTCAATGTCACCTGTGGAAATATGGACCTTAAGCCCTGCTGCTTTTGCAAGTTCAGGTGCCTGACGGATGCGTACGTCATCGGTAGCCATTCCCATGATCCCGGCAATAAGAGCTTTATCTGTACCATGTCCCTTATATGTTTTTGCAAAGGATCCATGAAGGAGGATGTCCGCCTTTACAGCAGGTGCTCCAAGAAGAGTCCTTGTAATACGGCCGATCCTTGCGGCACCTGCTGTGTGAGAGCTGGAAGGACCGATCATAACAGGACCGAGTATATCAAATACATTCATAGGTATACCTTCTTTACTATGGTTTTTATTAAAACTATTAGTAAAAGTATACATTAAAATGTAAGAAAAAACAACGATTCTTCTATATTGACAATCATGGACTTCAAGGATAAAATCAAGGGAAGTACTATGCTGGTTATTTTATCAATGCTGTACGGAAATATGTCCATGTCTGAAAGAGAGGAGATAAGTCATGAGACTTTGGGAAAAGAACATCCGTCAGGTGGTTCCTTATGTACCGGGAGAACAGCCTGTGGGAGACAAGATCGTAAAATTAAATACAAATGAAAATCCATATCCGCCGGCTCCGGGAGTGAAGAAGGTTTTGGAAGAACTGGATACAGACCGGCTGCGCAAATATCCGGATCCTGCAGCGACTGTTCTTGTAAAGGAACTGGCTGCTTATTATGGTCTGGGTGAGGATCAGGTTTTTGTAGGAGTAGGCTCTGATGATGTTCTTGCGATGAGTTTTCTTACTTTCTTTAATTCAGATAAACCGGTGCTTTTTCCGGATGTGACTTATTCTTTTTATAAAGTATGGGCTGATCTGTTTAAAGTGCCTTTTGAGACGCCTGCTTTAAAAGAAGATTTTACCATTGATACAAAGGATTATGCAAAAGAAAACGGCGGCGTGATCTTCCCTAATCCAAACGCACCTACCGGCGTGTATATGCCATTAGACCAGATTGAGGAGATATTAATAGCAAATCAGGATGTAGTGGTCATTGTAGATGAGGCTTATGTGGATTTTGCAGGACCTTCTGCCCTGGAGCTGTTAGAAAAGTACGAAAATCTCCTGGTAGTCCAGACTTTCAGCAAGTCTCACTCCATGGCAGGTATGCGTATTGGTTTTGCAATGGGGCATCCGAATCTGATCAGGGCCTTAAATAACGTAAAATATTCTTATAATTCGTATACGATGAATCTGCCATCTTTACTTGCTGGTGTGGAAGCAGTAAAAGATAAGGCATATTTTGAAAGCACCCTGGCAAAGATCGTGGCTACCAGAGAACGTTCAAAGAAACGTCTTGCGGAACTGGGATTTACGTTCCCGGATTCCAGGTCCAATTTTATCTTTGCTTCTCATGAGTCTGTTCCGGCAGAAAAGATCTTTGAGGCATTGAAGAAAGAACAGATCTATGTGCGCTATTTTAAAACACCTGGCCTGGACAACAGTCTTCGTATTTCTATAGGAACAGATGAAGAAATGGATACATTATTCCGCTTTTTGGAAGCATATTTACCCAATGCCTGAAAGGAAGATGATTGAATGGATAAACATATCCTGCGTCTGATACTAAAGATCCTGCTGCCTGTGTCCGGATGGCTTCTTTTATGCTTTTTCGGACCCAGGTGTTTGAAATTTTTTATGCCCTTTGTGATCGGCTGGCTGATCTCCATGCTGGCCAATCCGCTGGTGCGTTTTCTTGAGAGAAAGCTATGCCTGGTGCGAAAACACAGTTCCATGGTCATTGTAGCCGGAGTCCTGGCTCTGGTCATTGGCCTTATTTATCTGGCTGTGTCAAATGGTGCCAGGCTTTTGTGGTCTTTTATGAAAGATCTGCCTGACTTATATGCAGGGATCGAAGCGGAAGTTCAGGAAAGCCTGACCCATTTGGAAAACCTGTTTACCTATGCACCTGCAGGCATCAGGACCGGCTGGGAAAAACTGGGAAATAATCTGGGGGAACTGGTAGGAAAGCTGGCAAGTTCCATTGCCCCGCCTACAGTAGAGGCAGCAGGGGCAGTGGCGAAAATGATCCCCTCTCTTATGGTATACTCTGTTGTTACTATTCTGTCAGCTTATTTTTTTATTGCAGACAGAGACCGTATCCTGGCTTTTGTAAGAAGCCATATGCCTGACTGGGCAAAAAAATACAGCCAGTATATAAGGACAGAGGCCCGTCGTCTGATCGAATGCTATTTTACTGCCCAGTTTAAGATCATGGCAGTGGTATGGATAATATTAACAGTGGGATTTTTCATACTTGGAGTAAAATACAGCCTGTTATGGGGATTCCTCATTGCATTTTTGGATTTTCTGCCGGTGTTTGGAGCAGGAACAGCTCTGCTTCCATGGGGGATAATTAAGCTGCTGGGAGGAGAATATGCCTTTGCAGCAGGGCTTTTGCTTATTTATGTACTTACCCAGGTGATCCGCCAGGTAGTACAGCCTAAGTTAGTAGGAGACAGTCTGGGATTAAACCCCATATTGACCCTGCTGTTCCTGTATTTAGGTTTTAAATTAAAAGGTATTGCAGGAATGATCCTGGCAGTGCCCTGTGGTATGTTTTTTGTGAGCCTGTATAATTATGGAGCCTTTAGAAATATCACGGACAGCCTAAAAGAGCTGGCAGATATCCTGAAAGCCTTCATGAATGAAAAATGATAATGTCAGAAAGGTTTTTTATATAAAAAATATGGAAAAAAAAGAAAAAAAGATTCCTGTAAGCCGCAGCAGGTCGGCTTTTAAAGAAAGGGAGCAGGAAAGAAAAGAAAAAGAAAAAGCGGAAAGAGAAAAGACCAAAGCTGTCAGGGAAGAAAACCAGGCAGAGGAAAATGAAACAAAGGAAACAGAGAAAAAGCCATTTTCCTGGAAGCTTGCAGCGGGAATACTGGCAGGTGTGGTAATAACCGGTGCAGCCGGATATGTGGGTATGTCTATGAAATACCAGAATACATACCTTCCAGGTACCCGCATTAACGGAATGAACGTAGCAGGAATGAGTTCTAAAGCAGTAGAAGAAGCTATGGCAAAGGAGGCAGGCGATTATTCCCTGCGCCTGGTGTTAAGAAATGATGCTTCTGAGAACATAGAGGGAAGTGCCATCGGGCTTAATACTGTATTTGATGGAAGTCTTGAAAACATTCTTAAGCAGCAAAATCCTTATACCTGGCCCATTCATATGATAAAAGGGGAAAACTATGAGATCGAGACTATGCTGGCTTATGAGGATGAGGCTCTTGATCAGGCAGTAGACAGCTTAAATGCCATGGATCCAGCTTATGTGACTGCACCGGTGGATGCTCATTTATCAGATTATATAAAAGGAGAAGGCTATTCTGTTATTCCTGAGACAGAAGGAGACCAGTTAAAACCTGAAAAAGTAAAGGAAGAGGTAAAGGCGGCTATTAACGATCTGAAAGAAGAGATCGATCTGGATGAGCTGGGCTGTTATGAAGAACCGGCAGTGCGTTCAGATGATGAAAGCCTTATTGCACTGGCAGAAAGCCTGAACCGTTATGCCAATATGACTATTACCTATACCATGGGAAGCAAAAAGGAGATCCTGGATGGAGAAAAGATCCATACCTGGCTTTCTTATCCAGGTGGACAGGTAAGCATAGATGAAAGTAAAATCTCTGAATATGTAAAATCCCTGGCTTCTAAATACAACACAGCTTACAGCAAGCGCACATTTAAGACCAGTTATGGTCCGCAAGTAGAAGTAAGCGGTTTTTATGGATGGAGGATCGATCAGCAGGCAGAGGCAGCTGCTTTAAAGGAGGCTCTGGCAGAAGGAAAGAATGTTACAAAAGAACCTGCCTATGCCCAGAAGGCAGCCAGCCATGACGGCAATGACTATGGAAATACCTATGTGGAAGTGAATTTGACTGCCCAGCATCTGTTCATGTATAAAGAAGGACAGAAAATTTTGGAATCTGATTTTGTATCAGGAAATGTATCTAAGGGATATACAACTCCTCCTGGACTATTTGGTCTTACCTATAAGCAGAGAGATGCCACTTTAAAGGGACAGGGATATGCAAGTCCGGTAAAATTCTGGATGCCTTTTAACGGCGGTATTGGTTTCCATGATGCCAGCTGGCGAAATACATTTGGCGGCACTATTTATAAAAAGAGCGGTTCTCATGGCTGCATTAATATGCCTTATGCAGCTGCGAAGACTTTATTTGAAAATGTGTATGCAGGAATACCGGTCATCTGCTATAATCTGGCAGGTACAGAAAATTCCCAGGCTACCAAGGCTTCCGGAAAAGCTGAAACAGCAGTACCTGTACAGACCACACCGGCAGAACAGCCTACACAGACACCGGCACAAACACCGGCTGAGACACAGCCAGCACAAACACCGGTGCCAACAGTAAGCCCTGCAGGACCTGGAGAGACCACAAAGGCACAGGAAACAGCTGCACCAACCCAGGCACCTTCCGAATCTGCTGTTGTACAGCCTGTTGAAACTACCGCTCGTGCTGAAAATGCCACACAAGAAGTGGGACCTGCATTTGCTACAAAAGCTCCTGCAGACGAGATCGGTCCAGGTGTGTGATGCTGGAAAACATTGACAAATCCCAAAAACCATTCTATAATGCGTTGTAACACAATAAAGAGACCTTAATAGAACGAAATATAGACGGATTTCGGAGCCGGGCCTCCGGATATCCCAGATCAAACAGGGAGGAATGAATTATGACAATGGCTAAGAAGGCAGTTAAAACATCTACAGTGAAAGAAACTGTAAAGGAAACTGTAAAAGAGGCTGCTCCGGTAGTGAAGGAAACTGTAAAGGAAGCAGCAGCTACTGTAAAGGCAGTTGCAGCAGAAGCAAAAGAGGCTGTTAAGAAGGCACCTGCAAAGAAGCCTGCTACTAAAAGAGCATCTGCAAAGAAGGCAGCTGAGCCAAAGATGGAAGTGCACTTCCAGTTCGCTGGTAAGGATGTTCTTGCAAAGAGTGTATTAGACAAAGCTGTAGAAGCATACAAGAACACACACAAGGATGCAGAGATCAAAGAAGTTGAACTGTATATAGTTGCAGAAGAAGGTGCTGCTTACTACGTAGTAAACGGTGAAGCATCTGATGACTTCAAGGTAATACTGTAATCGGATTTAATAAAGTGATCAGGAAAAAGGCTGGTGGGGCGGATGAACCTGCCAGCCTTTTTGCTGTCATGTATCATGAGGAAAGAAAGGAAAATAGGATGATAACACTGCCACAGCGCTTTAAAGAGCGTATGAAAGAACTGCTGGGAGAAGAATACAGTGCATTTGAAGCCAGTTATGAGCAGGAAAAGGTACAGGGATTGCGTTTTAACAGTTTAAAGACAAAAGAGGGAAGAGAAGATGACTGGGAAGAAAAGGGAGTAAAGTCTCTGGCAGAAAAGACATCCCAGGTCTTACAGATGGAACTGACACCGGTCTCATGGGTAAAAGAAGGGTATTATTATCCATTGGAGGCAAGACCAGGAAAACATCCTTTCCACGAAGCAGGTCTTTATTATATCCAGGAACCAAGTGCTATGGCCGTAGTGGAACTTTTAGATCCGAAGCCAGGTGAAAACATACTGGATCTGTGTGCAGCTCCCGGTGGAAAGTCCAGCCACATTGCTTCCAGGTTAAAGGGAGAAGGCTTCCTTCTATCTAATGAGATCCATCCGGGCCGGGCAAAGATCCTTTCCCAGAACATGGAACGTATGGGTGTGGGAAATTGTGTTGTCACAAATGAGGATGCAGGAAGTCTGGCAAAGTTTTTTGTGCAGTTTTTTGACCGGATCGCTGTAGATGCCCCCTGCTCCGGAGAAGGGATGTTCCGCAAGGAAGAAGAGGCGGTAAAGCAGTGGAGTGAGGACCATGTAAAAATGTGTGCAGCCAGGCAGAAAGAAATATTAGAAGATGCTGCGTCTATGCTAAAACCAGGGGGCACCATGGTATATTCTACCTGCACCTTTGCACCAGAGGAAAATGAAGGTACTATCCTTTCTTTTTTACAAGAACATGAGGATTTTTATCTGGAAGAAAGAGAATGTCCAGAGGGGTTGATGAATGCAGTGCCCAAATGGGCCTTTTACGGACATGAAAAAACAGAAGAAACAGAAGAAATTTTTACAGCCATAGAACAATTCCATCTGGAACGGGCTTTCCGTATTATGCCTCATAAAACAGAGGGAGAAGGTCATTTTATGGCGGTTCTTCGCCGGAGAGAGGACAGTGGGGAATTCACCGGTAAACGCAGCCAGCCTTCTTATATAGATCCGAAAAAGGAAAAAGAAGTGATGAAAGAGCTGCATCGTTTTCTGGACAAAACACTTATTGAGCCGGAACTCTTAAAAAAGCGGGAAGAGTATCTTCGATTTGGAGATCAGCTTTATCTTCTTCCACCTCAGATGGTCAGTTTAAAAGGATTAAAAGTGCTTCGCCCGGGATTGCATATAGGAACTGTAAAGAAAAACCGTCTGGAGCCATCCCATGCTTTTGCTCTCTGGCTGAGACCGGAACAGGTAAAAGTATGGAAAGAACTGGCACCGGACAGTGTAGATGCAGTTAAATATTTAAAAGGAGAGACACTGAACGCAGCCACGGATATGTCTGTGTCCTGTGAAAAAGGCTGGGTATTGATATGTACAGGAAATCTAAGCCTTGGTTGGGGAAAAATGGCAGCCGGGATCATTAAAAACCATTATCCAAAGGGGTTGAGATGGATGTACTAGTGTACTAACAAATTGATTTCTAAATCAATACGTGATATCATATAA
>OGYT01001909.1_pt1 | contig 12283 bp, 10 predicted proteins | sample 1576631 | NCBI WGS metagenome assembly OGYT01 (sample SAMEA3541588, study PRJEB24748) | human gut metagenome | biome: human gut; feature: human-associated habitat; material: faeces | place: China | collected 2012
ATAACAAGAATATAAATTTAAAATAATTTTATACTAGCATAAAATTTTATACAGATATCAAAAAAATATGCTATACTATTGTTAGATTGATTTAATCAATTACTTGTTTCTATTTTTCGCAAATGACCCATGTCATTGCTCCACGATTTCTCCAACTTCAGGATTATTCCAACAGCATAGCCAGAGAAGCCGATTGAAGGCTAAGGTGTATGTATGGATATGCTTGAAGCGATGCGTTCACGGCACACCGTACGTGCCTATACCAACAAGCCGATACCTGACGACATCGTATCGTTGCTTACTAGGCGCGTTGCGCATGACAATCAAAAATATGGCACGGCCATCACTCTACGAACCGAAGACACAACTGCGTTCGGCCCCATCTTCAAACTGATACGTGCCAAAGGTGTGCGTAATTTCCTCATCATGTCCGCGAATCTGCGTGAGGGGGAGGACCCTCGAGAACTGGACGAACGACTGGGATATGCGGGCGCCGATCTCATGTTGTACGCGCAAACCTTGGGTCTTAATACCTGGTGGGCGGGCGGTACCTACAGTCGTAAGATTGTGGACAAAATGGCGGAAGGCAACCGGACCATCGCTGTCATCGCCATCGGATACGGAGCGGAGCAAGGCGAGCCGCACCAATCCAAATCCGTTTCCGAAGTCTGCAAATACGACGGTAAGGCCCCTGCATGGTTCACGGACGGTGTGAAAGCGGCACTGCTTGCACCGACGGCATTCAACAAACAGGACTTTTTCATCGAAGGACACGGGCGGATCGTGTCCGTTCGTCTGACCAACGAGACGTCATACTCCGGAGCTGATCTGGGTCTGGTCAAATACCATTTCTCACTAGGGGCGGGAGCCGATAATTTCGGCTGGGCCTGACTGGGGCTGGAGTTGACCAGAGTGCTGGGCTTAGGTGGGGTACTTGGCTTAGCCGGGCACTCGGGACCAAGCCGGGGCCAACGACCGTTGCCTTGGGCTCTGGTTTGTCCGATTCTGGTGAATCAGCCATCCGGAGGGCAGAAGTATGGGCATGTTTGTCCGATTCTGGAGAATCGGACAAACAGGGTGTGCCAAAACGTACACGGATGGCTGATTCACCAGAATCGGACAAACGAAAGGCGAGCGTACGCCGCCGCAACTACCGGTTGCAGGGAGAAATCCGGTTGCACCAAGGCCGTGCAACCGCAAGATGGTGGCACGCAACCGAAGCCATGTGGCAATCTGCAATCATCAATCGCAAACACGTTCCACACTTTCGAGGGCAAGATCGCCAATCGAACGGTATGAGACGATGAAACCAATCGCAGTAAAGGAGCAAAGATGAGCTTCAGGGAAAATCTGCAATACCTGCGCGGCACCCGCAATATGACTCAGGAGCAGCTGGCGATGCTGCTCGGCGTCTCACGGCAGGCCATCTCGAAATGGGAGTCCGAGAAAGCATATCCGGAAATGGACAAATTGCTGATGATCTGCGACCTGTTCGGCGTAACGCTTGATGACCTGGTGATGGGTGACGTTCGCAGACCGAATTCGGGTATACGTGAATCGACCGCCGATACGTCTACGAATTCCGGGTCGGTCGGGGTTGTGGCCGCAATTGCGCAACCGGTCGGTTTCGCGGCGGCTTCATCGTCGCTGCGAAACCAGACGGAATCGTCGGCTTCGACGCAAGACGCGCCGACTGCGCTGCAAGCGGATCACCCTGCAGCGGCGCCGCGTTCCGCCGCAGCATCGCGCTCCGCAATGCCGCAAGACATGGTCGGCTACGACAGGCATATGAAGATCCACGCATGGCTGACTGCACTTGGCGTCGCCGCGATGATTCTTGGCGTTGCGGCCGGCATGCTATTCGACTCCGAAAACTCAATTATCGGACACAGTCCGATGAATGAATTCCTGACCGCCGCGCCGATTATTCTCGGTGTGATCGTAGGCTGTGCGTTGCTGATTCCTGCCGGTGCCCTGCATGGCGATTTCCAACGGCGTCATCCGTACATTCAGGATTTCTACACGGATGATGACAAGTCGCGCGCAGTCATCGAAAATGGCATCGGTAAGGCCGTGGGTGTGGGGTTGATCATGGTCGGCGTATGCGTGATGGTGTACTGCAACGAGGTACTCGGCATCAACAACGGATGGCCCGTCAGCATAATGCTGGCACTGGTGGCCATAGCCGTATTCTGCTTCATCTTCACGGGGATGCGGCTCGATCGCACAAAGCTCGGCAAGTACAATCGCGAAAGCGAAGAGCGCAATGCGGAGGGTGATTCCGCGGAGGATGATTTCGAAAGCCCGTCACAGCCTATGAGTGTGACCGACAAATACTACAACAAACTCACCGGAGCGGTGTGCGGTATCATCATGCTGATTGCAACGGTGATGGCGCTGCTCATGCTGTTCGTGGGCGTCAATGCGAATGCCGCGCTTGGGGGCGATCCTAGTTTTTGGGGAGCTGTTTTCTGGATTCCTTGGCCGATTGGCGGCATCCTGTGTGGCGTTGCCGGCACAGTCATCCAGTTGCTGAAGTATCGTAACGGCCGACGGTAGGGCGCTGGGATTGCTGGCTGCGAATGGAGTGATGCGGAGCCGTTGGGTTGTGCAGCTGTGGGGTGTGCAGCTTGTGGCATGCGGGCAGTTGTCTGATGGGTTTGTTTGTCCGATTCTGGTGAATCGGACAAACAAACCCATATCTTTTGCCTTTACCTGACTGATTCTGGAGAATCGGACATTTGGATACCTGTATATTGGGGTCTGAATGGCTGATTCACCAGAATCGGACATCTGTTGGGCGTGTGAAGTAACGTGGTGCGCGTGAAAGCAGATGAGAGAAAGACGCTACGCAATCCGTTGCTTGGACATGCGATTTCGCATCGTGGCACGATTATCGGCCTGTGTGCAATCGTGTTGTGGGGGTTCATGGCCGGGCTGGTGCGTCTCGTCGCCGACGCATTCGGTGCAACGCTCGGATCTGCGCTGATCTACACCGTCGGTGGCATGGTGCTGATGATCGTACGTCGACCGGCGCCGATTCGTAAGGCGCCACGTAAATATCTGATCATTGGCGGTGCCATGTTCATCGCGTACGAAGCGTCAATCTCATTGTCGATCGGACTCGCCTCAACGGCCGCGCAATCTGTGGAAGTGAGCTTGGTCAACTATCTATGGCCCACACTGCTGGTACTGATGACCGCTGCGGTCTCACATAAGCGCGGTGCGGTCTGGAAAGCGCTGCCAGGCGCGATTGTGGCGACAATCGGCGTGGCGATGGCCGTCGGAGGTGAGAGTCTCGACGTACATGAGGCCATGCGTAACATCGCATCGAATCCACTGCCGTATGCATTGGCGCTCGCAGGCGCGTTCATATGGGCAGTGTATGCAACCGTGACACCTGCGATGTCCGACGGCTACGATGGTACGACGATTTTCTTCTGCTGCGTGGCCGCAGTACTGTGGGCGATTCACTTCGCGTCCGGCCAAGGCTGGCCAACATCCATGCCGTCGATAAGCGGATATGTGGCACTGGCGGCCTGTGCACTGTCGATTGCCGGCGGATACGCTTGTTGGGGTTATGGCATGTTGCACGGAAACATGGAGACGCTGGCGGTCGGCTCATATGCCACGCCCGTGTTCTCCACCGCATCCAGCACGGTGCTGCTCGGTGTGGCTTTGGGCGTGCCGTTCTGGATTGGCGTGGTGCTGGTGGTGGCGGGGTCGCTGATCAATCTGTGGTTCGCGCGGCGTGCCCGTTAGCCATCTCTCCGCATGTCCGATTCTCCCGAATCAGACAGTCTGATTGGTCCGTGTGCTGTACAAATGTCCGATTCTGGTGAATCAGTCACATACATTCCGTTTTCTGTACCCCGGTTGTCCGATTCTCCAGAATCAGACACATGTGGTGCAGTATGGCAGCATTGGATGACTGATTCACCAGAATCGGACAAACTGGGGCGAACTCCTGTTATTCCCGCTGAAGATTGACAGTCCACCTCCTCCCGCAGCCTCGCGACACGCCCGAAAATGTGGATAACTCCCGTCCTTCGACCACAACCCCTGTTTCTGCTGGCACGTCCACCCGAAATCCCCTATCGTGTGCGCATGAACATGCACAGGAATTCTTCTGCAAGAGCAACGAAAGCTCAGCAGCGTCTAGACGCGATGCTCCGTCAAGCCTATGCGCACCGCCGTCTTGCGGTACCCGAGCAGCCTAAGGATCGCCGTGCATGCCAACGTCGTGTACATACCGGCATGATTATCATGCCGAAGAAGGGCTACTACATCAGTGCGCAGCAGTGGAATGCACTTTCCTACGCCGATCGCATCAAATGGACGCTTCGGACAGTTTGCCACGAACATCCGGACTGGGTGCTGTGCGGTCCGTCCGCCGCCGGTGCGTACGGTTACTCGACCACCCTGCAATTGCAGCGGTACGTGCACATTGCAGTGACGGAACGTTCCAAGGCGGGGCGTCACGGCTTCGTCATCGCACATTTTTACAAGGATCCTCCGCCGACGAAAGTAGTGGACGGCATGCAGGTCACCGCAGAAATTCAGACTATGGCGGACTGTGCGCGGATGCTGGATTTTGAAAATGCGATGATTGTGTGCTGCACGGGTTTGCGCAAAGGCAATCTCACGAAGACGCAACTGCAGGAGTTCGTTGGCAATAAAAGGAAGATCGGCGGAATCATCCGTGCACGTTATGTTGCGGAGCATGCGGAGCCGGCATGCGAGAACGGCGGTGAGGTGGCCGCGCTCGCCGCGATGCTGGAACTGGGATTCGCACAGCCGCAGGCGCAGGTTACTTACGTGAGTCCGTTGGATGGTCGCAATATCAGGGCTGATTTTTCATGGGAACGTGACGATGGCAGCATTGTGGTCGGTGAGTTGGATGGTCGGCAGAAGTGTGTGGACCCGTCCATGACGGTCGGCGGTGACACGGTTGATGTGATTTTGCGAGAGAAGGACCGTGAAAGTGAACTGAATATGCTGAAAATTAACGTCGTAAGATTCCAGATGGAGCATGTCCGATCCCGGGAACCATTGCGGCGTCGGCTTGACGCGGCTCGAGTGCCACGTGACCTATGTGCTTATGCCTCGCCGTTCGCGGGATTCCGAAGCACCGCCTACTAGAAGCGTGGCAGTTCCTGTCCTGTTCCTCTTTCTCTTTGTTCTTTCCTGATTCTGTTCGCACACGAGCCGTGCCCGCTTGGCTTATAGCGCCACCGGATGAATCCGGTCCTTTGGCATGCCTGATCCGGGGGAATTTCAACCGGTTCTGGTGGCGTGTGGTCGTAGCGGGGCCTTCCTTTGTGTCCGATTCTGGTAAATCAGCCATCCGCACACCTTTAATCATGTTCTGTGTGTCCGATTCTGGTGAAACGGACACACAGAACGCTGGTTACCTCTCCGCCTTGGCTGATTCACCAGAATCGGACACACAGAGGGGGGAAGACAGCCAAACGCCACGGCGGGAAGACTACCTCAGCGCCCGCCCCGCGGAACCTAGCTGCTTGCAAGCCTCGACCACACGTGCGGCCATCGAGGATTCGGCCTCACGACCCCACGAGCGTGGATCGTAGAACTTCTTGTTGCCGACTTCACCATCAATCTTCAGCACGGAATCGTAATTGCGGAACATGTGTCCTGCGATTGCACGTGAGAACGCATACTGCGTATCCGTATCAATGTTCATCTTGACCACGCCGTAGCTAACCGCTTCCGCAATCTCAGCCGCCGACGATCCGGAACCGCCGTGGAACACCAGGGGGAACGGCTTGCCTTCCGGCATGTCCGGCAGCGCACAAGTGGAAACGTGCGCGGCATCAACGCTTCCCAGGCGTCCGTCATGCGCGGCCGCCCATACTTCGGACTGAATGTCGTGCAGTAATCGTGGACGCAACTGCACTACGCCCGGCTTGTATGCGCCATGCACGTTGCCGAAGGTGAACGCGGCCATATAACGGCCGTGTTCACCCAACCCCAGTTGTTCTGCCACGCGCACGCCATCGGCGGGCGTGGAGTACAGTTTGTCGTTGATTTCCGCGGAATGGCCGTCCTCTTCGCCGCCGACCGCGCCAATCTCAATTTCGAGCACGGTGTGCGCCTTCACGGACTTTTCTAGCAGCTCCTCGGCGATGTCAAGATTCTCTTCCAGCGGAACCGTCGAGCCGTCCCACATGTGGGACTGGAATGTCGGCTCTTCGCCGTGCTTGACCTGCTCCGCCTCATGCGCAAGCAGCGGGCGGACCCATTCATCCAGATATTGTTTGGCGCAATGGTCGGTGTGCAGTGCCACCGTAATGTTCGGATAGTGTGCGGCCACTTCATGCGCGAACGCGGCGAATGCGAGCGAGCCGACCACACGATTGTTGACCGATTGTCCGGAGAAATATGCGGAACCGCCCACCGACACCTGGATGATGCCGTCGGATTCCGCCTCGGCGAAACCTTGCAACGCAGCGTTCAGCGTCTGCGTGCTGGTCACATTGATTGCGGGATATGCGTAGCCGCCACGACGTGCGGCATCCAGCATCTCGGCATAACGTTCAGGAGTTGCGATAGTCATGTCTCCATTATGTCTCGTTTTGTGACACTTTGGTTTTCTCATTGTGGTTTTGCGGGCCTCCGGCGGTCGGATCGTTTGCCGGCGCGGCAACGTCGCCTACAATTGCGGTAATCCCAATACGACGTCACGGCAATAGCAGCGAAAGAAGCCAGCATGACTTTGGAAGACGATATTGAAGAGCTGTCTTTTGAGGATAGCGTCCTTCCGCCGCGCAAACATCACACTTGGTTGCGCGTCATACTTGCGATGTTGCTGATCGTACTGGTCGCAGGAGGCGCAACGGGCGGCTGGTATCTGTGGAACTATCATCTGCGCCGCATTCCGGTTACCGTCAATCGTGTCGACCGTCTCGTTCGCATCGACAGCACGATTGCGACCCTGCTCCATGACAACGATGATTTCAACGCCAAGCCAGGCCGTCTGCTGGATATCACCGGCAAGGTCCTCGACAAGCGCGGCGGTGGAGCGATCATCGTGAAACGTAATGGCGCCGCCGTGGCAACCGCGCAACTTGGCAGCACACGTATGGCCGACAACGACGTAATCACCGTGGAATCCGGTAAGGATCAGACCGAAGCGCATACGGTACGGTACGACACCGTCAAATACGGTACCGACATCAATCTCAACAATGGGCCGCTGCAGGAAGTCAAACAACTCGGCAAGGACGGTATGAAAGAGATTTGGGTCGGGCGGAGATCCAAGAAGGAAGTCGACAAGGGATTCAAGAAGGAACCGCAGAATCTGGTGGTACAGTCGCGTTCGCCACGACCGGCCGGACGTAAGGTAATCGCATTGACGTTCGACGACGGGCCAAGCCAATACAGCGACGCGATTCTGGACATACTCAAGGAGAAAGGCGTGAAGGCGACGTTCTTCGACGTCGGCGAAAGCTCCGCGCAATACCCGAAGCAGGAGAAGCGCATGCTTGCAGAAGGTCATCAGGTGGCGAGTCACAGCAACACGCATCCATACATGCCGAAGATGGGGCGTGACGAGTTGCGCGCGGAGATCACGGCAGGGTTTGACAATCTGAAGAAGGCATCCGGACTGGAAACGAAGGTGATGCGTGCCCCATATGGTGCGTTCGGCGTGGAACAGTGGAAGCAGTGCGCCGACCTGCTTGACATGAACGTGCTGTGGGATATCGATACGGAGGATTGGAAGATGCCCGGTGCGCAGGCCATTCATGATGCGGTGTTGAACAATGCGCATAACGGCGCGGTGGTGCTGATGCATGACGGCGGCGGCGACCGGTCACAGGACGTGGAGGCGTTGCCGGGGATTATCGACGATCTGAAGAAGCAGGGGTACGAGTTCGTGACTATCGAGCAGCTGAGTGAGATGTAGAGCCTGGGGTGGATGGCGCCGGACGGGGTCGTGTGTTGCGGTGATGCCGGGATTCCGTTTGTCCGATTCTGGTGAATCAGCCAAATAACATGCCTCGGCGTGCGCCTGAATGTCCGATTCTCCAGAATCGGACAGATGAGAGGTGAAAAGGCGGGCGTGCATGGCTGATTCACCAGAATCGGACAAACAGGATTGGCGACCCGCAGTAGAGGGCTCAAGGTACGCTGTTTTCGGCGGAATAAGGCGACAGCGTGGAGGTGCGTTATGCCGGGTATCGTGTTGATTGGCGCTCAGTGGGGCGACGAGGGTAAAGGCAAGGCCACCGATCTCATCGGTACCAAAGTCGATTACGTTGCACGCTTCAACGGCGGCAACAATGCAGGCCATACCGTGGTGGTCGGAGACGAATCGTACGCACTGCACCTGCTGCCATCCGGCATCATCAGTCCGACGGCGACCCCGGTCATCGGCAACGGTGTCGTGGTCGATCCCGAAGTACTGTTCGAGGAGATCGACGGCCTTGAAAGCCGCGGCGTGGACTGCTCCCGACTGTTGGTGAGCGAAAGCGCACACATCATCGCGCCGTATCATCGTGTACTCGACAAGGTGACTGAACGCTTCCTCGGCAAACATAAGATCGGCACCACCGGCCGTGGTATCGGTCCGGCTTACGCTGACAAGATCAATCGTGTCGGCATCCGCGTGCATGACCTGTTCAACGCTGAGCATCTGCATGACAAGGTTGAGGCGAGCCTGCATCAGAAGAATCAGATGCTGGTCAAACTGTACAATCGTCGTCCGATTGATGTGGACCAGACCACCGACGAGCTGCTTAAGCTCGGTGAACGTCTGAAGCCTTACGTTGCCAATACTTCCTTGGTGTTGAACAAGGCGCTTGACGAGGGCAAGACCGTATTGTTCGAGGGCGGCCAGGCCACCATGCTTGACGTGGACCATGGCACCTACCCGTTCGTGACATCCTCCAACCCGACCGCCGGCGGTGCCTGCACTGGCACCGGCGTTGGACCGACCAAGATCACCCGCGTGATTGGCGTCTCCAAAGCATATGTGACCCGAGTCGGTGAGGGACCGTTCCCGACCGAACTGTTCGGTGAGGATGGCGACTGGCTGCGTGCCCAGGGCCACGAATACGGTGTGACTACTGGTCGTCCGCGTCGTTGCGGCTGGTTTGACGCGGTCGTGAATCGTTACGCATCCCAAGTCAACGGTCTGACCGATATCGTGCTCACTAAACTTGATGTGCTTACCGGGCTTCAAGAAATTCCGATTTGTGTGGCTTACGACGTAAATGGTGAACGCCACGACGATATGCCGACCGATCAGGCTGAATTTGCCGTCGCGAAGCCCATTTACGAGACCATGCCGGGCTGGACCGAAGACATTTCCCAAGTGCATGATTTCAACGATCTGCCGCAAACCTGCCAGGATTACGTCAAGCGTCTTGAAGAGCTGTCCGGATGCCGCATTTCCGTGATTGGCACCGGCCCGCAGCGCGATCACATCATTCAGATCAATTCGCTCGTCGACTGATTCCCGCTGCGCTTCATTGGTAGTGTACGTATGATTGGTGTCGGCAGGTGTACGCCTGTCCGGCACCTTTTTTATCCCCTATTTGTCTGATTCTGGAGATTCGGACAAACAACTGGTGATCTGACATCCTTGTTTGTCCGATTCTGGTGAATCGGACATGCGTGGGCGAGTTTGGATGCGTATGTGTCTGATTCTGGAGATTCGGACACATGGGGGTTGATATTGGAGGCGCGACTGGCTGATTCACCAGAATCGGACAGTCTGTGTGAAGACGTAACGGGCAAGGAGACGGGAGCGCAATGCGATGAGTTCGATTCCGACCATCGACAGGCTGATTCCACGCTTCGACCATCTGAAATGGAAGATGGCCGCGGCCGGCGTTGCTGTTGGTCTGATTTCCGGCTTGTTGGTGGTTGTTTACCGTCTTGGTATCGAATATGGCACGGATTGTGCACGTTGGATGTACGCGCAGATCCGTAACCAGCCATGGCTGCTTGTGCCGTGGATGGCTGCGGCCGCTGGCAGCGCCCTGCTTATCGCTTGGATGGTTGGCAAAGAACCGATGGCCGGTGGCAGTGGCATTCCTCAAACCAATGGTGTGGTGATCGATGGTTTGAAGATGCGTTGGCAGAGCATTTTGCCGGTTCGTTTCGTTGGTGGTCTGCTGGGGTCGCTGTTCGGTCTGTCGCTGGGCCGTGAGGGGCCGTCCATTCAAATCGGCGCGTCTGGAGCGCAGTTTCTGTCGCATCGTTTGCGTGGGCGGCGTCGTGAGGATGCGCAGGAGCACTATCTGGTGTCCGCTGGTGCCGCTGCCGGCCTTTCCGCCGCGTTCAGCGCCCCGCTTTCCGGCATGATGTTTGCGCTTGAAGGTATTCATCGTAGTTTTTCGCCCACTATTTTGATGGGTGCGACCGCTGCTTCGCTGACCGCCGATTTTGTTTCGAAATATTGTTTCGGACTGCGTCCTGTGTTGGATTTCGGCGCCGTCGGGCAACTGCCTCTTGCCGAATACATTTGGTTGATTCCGCTGGGGATCGTCGCCGGTCTGGTCGGTTCGCTGGTGAACCGTTCCTTGCTTGGATTGCAGACGTTATATGGCAAGTTGCCTGCGTGGATTCGCCCGATGGTTGCCATTGCGATCGCGTTGCCGGTCGGCATCTGGCTGCCGGACGTGCTTGGTGGCGGATCGAATCTCATTGCATTGTCCGAAAAGGCCGAATCGGGCATTGGTATGTTGTGCATATTGTTTGCGGCGAAGATGATTTTCACCAGCACCAGTTTTGGTTCCGGTACCCCCGGTGGCATTTTCATGCCGATTCTGGCAATCGGCTCATTGGCTGGTGGCATCTGCGGCGAGGCTGCACGTCAGTTTTGCGGATTGCAGTCGCAGTCCGTGGCTGTGTTCGCGGTTTGTGTGATGACGGGTACGTTGGCCGCTTCCGTAAAGACTCCGATTACTTCGATTTTGCTGGCTGTAGAGATGTCGGGTACGTTGACGCACATGTTGCCGATTGCGGCATCGGCCTTCATCGCGCTTCTTGTCTCCGATTTGCTGCGTACCAGGCCGATTTATGGCGAACTGTTGGCACGGTATATGAAGGCGCGAGGCATGGAATCAACCGTTGCGAGCCAGGTCGGCAGCGGTGTGATGGAACTTCCGCTGGAGATGGGTGCCGAAGCGGAGGGCAAGCGCGTACGTGACGTGGCATGGCCGTCAGGCTGTCTGATTATCGGATTGCGTCGTGGCGAGCGTGAGATCGTGCCGCGCGGTGATACTACGCTGCGTGCCGGTGATTATTTGGTGGTGCTGTTCAGTGGCGAGGAGGAACGCAAGGTGCGTCTCGCCATGCGTCGGCTGTGCGATGTCGGACTGTGAGCGCCCTACACGGCTGTCCGATTCTGGAGATTCGGACATCTGTGGGCGTTGCAGAGGGCATTACGTGTCTGATTCACCAGAATCGGACACGTGGTCGGATTGCGTCGTGGCAGCGTGTACACTCGTGCAATGTCGGGAAGACGGTATCTGCGACTGGTGCATCGTTGTGTGACCAGTCGCGAGAACGGTGTGGTTCATGAGTGAGCGTCTGAAAGTTTTGGAATAAGGGAGCGACATGGAATCGCAGACACGGGGTCCGTTGCATGGCGGACAGGCGGATGACGAGCCCAAGCCGCCCAGGTGGCTAGGCGCGGGGGAGGACCCGAATCCGGCGACGCAGGCGATCAGCGTGGTTGAGGCGGCCAACGCTGATGCTCAACCTCAAGGTGCGGCTGCGGCTTCCAATCCTCCTCAGATTCCTCTCGCCCCGTTAAAGCGTGTGCAGGCACGATTCAATCCTCTGGCCGACGGACTGATGTATCTGGTGGTGTTCGTCGGCGGTTTTGTCGGCGTGGGACTTCGTCGCGTGCTTGATGAGATGATGCCGGCGGCTGAGGGACAGCCGTTCGTACCGGGCACCTTCGTGTCGAATATGCTTGCCTGTTTCCTGTTCGCCATGCTGGTTGAATACATGGCGGTCGCTTCATGGTGGCCCCGCCGCATGCGTCAGATCGCCAGTCGCGGCATTGGTCTGGGGATGCTCGGAGGGCTTTCCACCATGTCCGGGCTCATGTTGGAAACCATGGAAGGAATGAGCACACATCATGTGACGGGTGCATTGTTGTATCTTGCAATCAGTTTCGTCGGAGGCATGATTGCGTCTGTGGCGGGCCTCGGGATTATGCAGTTGCTGCTGGCGCGCCGCACCCGCAGACCAGGCTGCAACCGTAGGCAGACAACATCATGATTACGGCTGATATAGAGAGTAA
>OGYT01001913.1_pt1 | contig 12261 bp, 13 predicted proteins | sample 1576631 | NCBI WGS metagenome assembly OGYT01 (sample SAMEA3541588, study PRJEB24748) | human gut metagenome | biome: human gut; feature: human-associated habitat; material: faeces | place: China | collected 2012
TATTGGAAAAGTAGACTGATAAAGAGGGTTCATATCTTTAACTAAGGGAAAGCGGAAGAGGGTACCCAAGTATAGATTCGTTAAAAGAAATATCTAGATATTTTTCTGTATCCATTGATGATTTGTTATCTGGAGATCAATTGATTTTCATAGCAGAAAAAGAAAACAAATCAAATCTCAATAGTTTATGCGACTTATTATTGGGGATTGTTGACTTGCTTTCTCTGATGTTGATATTTCTGCCGCTATATCCCAAGCCAATTAATAGTTATATTTACTCGGTAAATCTCCTTGGGTATGTAAATAACAATACTCTCATTATCAAAATATATTGGGCATTGTATATCAGTTTAGCGACAATAGGAATCGTGAAAATGCTGATGGTCTATTTCAAACTCGAAAAGGGAAAAAAGATGATTACTGACTTATCTGTAGGAATCAGTATAATTGCTGTTTTGTTTTTGGCTATGGCGAAAGAACCATATGCGACAACAGTAATGTTCCTTTTATTACTTATCAAAGGTGGCCTATTTTATAGGCAAGCCAAGGTAGGGTAATAAGATATTGTTCTCTACAACTTCCTGACTGTAGGGGAATTGAAATGTTGTATAAGTATTATAGCATTTAAGACTATTAGTTGATTTTGATATATAGCATATTGCTGACAATAAAATGACAATAGAATTAAATGAAAAGGTAGAGAATATATGCAAAACAGTTCAAAAACGAACTGTTCTAAAGCTGAAATAACGGGGAAGAACTACAAAGCAAATAGAACTTTGCGAATTCGAATAACGGACAAAAAACCTCGGATGCCCATTTTACAAGGGTTTCCGAGGTTTTGTTATGTCTGTTGGCTCTATTTTGGCTCTATTTAAGAAATTTTGATAGGTAAAAACGTCGACGGATTAAAAAATATAGGATTTGAGCAACCAAACAAAAAAAATAGATATAATAAATCCGATTGTGGCACTTAGTAAAGCTGAAAGCAGTTGCTGATAAGGACGTTTTCCTTTTTCTTGTGCTTTTTCAATTTCATCTAATTGCTTTCCTTCGGTGAATGCCACAATTTCTTTGTACGTCATAATATCATTTTCTTTTTTGAACTTTTCTACTCTTAAAGCGTAATATATCATAATTAAGAAAAGAATTCCCCAAACGATATATCCACAATATCCTAAAAATACTGCCAATGGCACAGCTGCAATGACAGTTAATATTAAAAGTACTGTAAAAATAGCTCCATCACGATTAAATTTCTGTATAGCTTCTTTGCTAATTTCTTCTTTCATAGTAGTAATATCTCCTTTGATTAGTTGATCAAGAGAGATGTGAAATGTTGAACTTAACAGTAGCAGGCTATGAATATCTGGATAACTTTTATCATTTTCCCAATTAGAAATAGTTTGTCTTGTGACATATATTTTTTCTGCAAGTTCTTCCTGAGATAAATTCATATCTGTTCGATATCTTTTTATCTGTTTATACAGTTCCAATGCGCGTCCTCCTTTTTACGTGTTTTTTCTCTCGACCTAGACATATCGTATTAAATGTTAGTAAATGATTCTATCAAAATGCTTTTACATAGAGTAAATTCAATAGTCAAAGGTCTTTTACATAGTAGAATGAGAGGTTATATCTATTGTGGAAATACTTTTACAGTAATTCTGTTGGTTCCTTTTTTGACAACCATATTATCATCTACTAGATGATTTTTTATATCTTCTATGTTCTGCTCAATCTCAGTGATAGTTTCTGCATAATTATCTTCGGCACTCAATTTATTCTTGGAGTTTTCCAGATTTTCTTTTATTTGCTTTGCTTTAAGATAGGTGCAAAGTTTATTGTTGATAGCAGCGTTCTGAAAAGAAAATTTCACAGTAGAAGGGATAAACTCTCCATTTTCATCTCTTTCTGCTTCAAATTTCATATCTACTTGCTCATCTAATTTAAACAGTAAAGAAAGTACATCAGATACAGTTTCTATATCAAAATCCATGAATAGATTAATGCTGATGCCAAGAGCGTTTGTGATTTTCAGTAATTGATCCGGCTTTGGATTGCGAATACCATACTCATACTTTTTGATAGTAGCCGGATTTATGCCGGAAAGATTTCCCAACATTTCCTGTGATATTCCACGTATATTCCGATAATATTTGATTTTTTCTCCGACAGTCATAGTGTTTCTCCTTTTTGTGCTTTGTGGGTATAGAGATAGTTTAGCACATTGGGACACATTTGTGTATAAAAATTTATGAAAAATACTTGACGAACACAAATGTGTACTATATAATACGAATTACAAGGAACACAAAAGTGTACTAAGATTAAAGAGGAAAGGAGAAATGAATATGGAGAATACGATGAAAATGTATATTACCGCAGATGAAGTTGCTGAATTACTCGGAGTATCTAGAGGGTATGCATATAAAGTTATTCGAGGACTGAATGATGAGTTGAAAGCAAATGGATTTCGAGTGATTTCGGGAAAAGTGCCAAGAAAGTATTTTCAGGAAAAATTTTATGGAATGGTAGTTTAGAAGAAAGGGGATGATGATATGCCGGCAACAAGAGACGGGAAATTATGGCGCAGTCAGTTTTATTATAAGGATTGGCAGGGAATACGCCGAAAAAAGAACAAACGAGGTTTTAAAACAAAAGGAGAAGCGGATGAATGGGAAAGAAATTTTCTCCAGCAACAGCAGAAGAATCTAGATATCAGTTTTGAAAACTTCGTAGAAATTTATTTTGCAGATATGGAGAACCGATTGCGAGAAAGCACGATTATTAATAAGCGATATGTGTTTGATTTGAAAGTAACTCCGTATTTCAAACACAAGAAAATGTGTGAAATTCAAACTTCAGATATCAGAGCATGGCAAAATGAGTTGATTAAAAAGGGATATGCTCCAACTTATTTGAAAAGCATTAACAATCAGTTGGCAGCGCTTTTTAATTATGCTGTACGCTATTATGATTTGCGAGATAATCCTTGCAGAAAAGCGGGAAGTATCGGAAAGAGTAAGGCTGATGAAATGGATTTTTGGACAAAACAGGAGTTCAAAGAGTTTTTACCCTCTATGGACAGTAAGCCGGAAGCAAGAATGGCGTTTTTGCTTTTATATTGGACCGGTATGAGAATCGGAGAATTACTCGCTTTAACTTATGAAGATATAGACTTAGAGAATCGGTGTATTACGATTAACAAGTCATACCAGCGTTTGAATGGTAAAGATATGATCACGCCGCCTAAGACACCGAAAAGCAATCGGAAAATATCTATTCCACCATTTTTAGTAGAGGAATTAAAAGAATATTGTAGTATGTTGTATGGAATAACGGCGAATGAAAGAATGTTCCGATTTACAAAATCATTTATGGAACATGAAATGGTTCGGGGGATAAAAGAAACAGGCGTTAGGCGTATTCGCCTGCATGATTTGAGGCACTCTCATGCGTCTTTGCTAGTAGAAATGGGATTTCAGCCATTGGCGATTGCAGAACGGTTGGGACATGAAAAGATTGAGACTACCTTGAATACCTATTCCCATTTGTATCCCAATAAACAAGCAGAATTGGCAGAGAAGTTGGAAATTGCCAATGGAGAGGAGTAGCTATGAGTGGAGTACACAAATACCCAACAATCAGCTTTCGTATTTCCCCAAGAGAAAGGGATGAAATAGAAGCAAAAATCAAAGCGAGTGGTATGCAGAAAAAAGATTATTTTGTTCGTTCCTGTATCTATAACAAAGTGTGTGTAGTCGGGAAAAGGGAAGTAATATATCAACTGGTTGAGGAATTACAACTTATGCAGTACAACATTGCAGAAATCCTAAAGCAATTTGAAGAGCAGGAAATCCTGTTATCAGACGAAGGAGTGGAGCAGATGAAAAATGACTGTCTGGATATGCTGAAAGCCATTATATGGATGTTGGACGGAGCAAAGTATCTTTGGCAGGGAACAGAAAAAAGTCCCGACAGCGGCAACTGTTAGGACTTATGAAAAATCGGATAACCTTTGTTATCAAGATATTTACAAAATCAGTATAACAGAGGTTCTCCGGAGAAACAACAGAATTTTTGAATGGAGGACTTTATGGAAGAACAGAAGATTGAATTGAAAATAATCAATATGGCTGATATTCAGTCACAGGAAATTGAATGGTTATGGTATCCGTTTATCCCTTATGGAAAATTGACAATTATTCAAGGTGATCCGGGAGATGGAAAGACAACACTTGTATTGAATCTTGCAGCCAAATTATCAAAGGGTATCGGATTGGATGAAGAGATGCAGGTATCAGAGCCTATGAATATTATTTATCAGACAGCCGAGGATGGATTAGCAGATACAGTAAAACCGAGACTTGAAGCGGCAGACGCTGATTGCGAGAAAATTATGGTTATTGACGAAAGCGAAAAATCCCTTTCTATGGTGGACGAACGATTAGAACAGGCGATTATTCAAACCAATGCAAGATTACTTATTTTAGACCCGATACAAGCCTATCTGGGCGGCGGAATGGATATGAACCGGGCAAATGAAGCAAGAGATATGACTAAGAAATTAGGACTTTTAGCAGAGAAGCATAAGTGTGCGATTATCCTGATCGGTCACATGAATAAGGCTGCCGGAAACAAGGCGGCATATAGAGGAATGGGTTCGATTGACTTTTTCGCAGTCGCAAGAAGCGTTCTTTTAGTCGGCAGAATAGAGGGACAGGAAAATACAAGAGCAGTTGTGCAAATAAAAAATAACCTTGCCGCATTCGGACATTCAAAAGCATTTGAACTGACGGAAGAAGGATTTCATTGGTTGGGCGATTATGAAATTACGGCAGACGAATTGCTGGGAGGAATCACCCCGAAAGCAAATAAAAAGGAACGAGCAAAACAACTCATTTATGAACTGGCAGAAACAAACAATGTGGTAAAAAGTGAGGATATTGTTAATCTTGCCGAAGAAAAGGGAATTTCAAAACGAACATTGGAAAATGCGAAAAAAGAGTTGGGTATTAAAGGAAAACGGATTGGAGAATCATGGTATTGGAATCTTGATGAAATCGTGAAAGCGTAGATAAGAACGCAACAATGCAGAATGTATAGAAATTGCAGAGACGTAAATGTAAGGTTGCAAAAACTAAAGACATTGCATTGTTGCGGAGTTGGAAAGGAAACCGTATGAAACAAATACAGATACCGGAGCAGCTATTTATGGAACTTGTAAAATTCCATTTGCTGGATATGGAAGAAAATTTACCAAGCATAAAACAAGGATTAGAAGCAAAGTTGGATTCTTTGGTAATGAGAGATTTATATTCAAAATACAAAACTGCGCCCACAGAGGAAGAACGGGAACAGGCGAGAAAAGAATATCTGGACAGACGAGGAGTGCCGGAGAAATTCCGTTGGTAAATCTTCCTTGATGATAAAAACAGGAGCGTGCCACGCACCTGTCAATAACAGATAAGGCAGGAAGGGAGTGTTGCGGATGTTAAAGCAGCCGGATAGAGAAAGCAGAAATGTGAATGATTTATTTTATGAGATGGAGGGCAGGCAGATACAAAAAATGAACAAGGTGCTGGCAGGTGTGCAACTGACAAAAGTAGAGGAAAGAACTCTAATATGGCTTGCCGGATGGGAAGAAAGTACCGTAGACCACCTGCTGTCAGTCATAGAAAGAGCAGCCCGGATACGGGCAGAGAAAAAGGGCGGATACGCCCATAAATCTAAGCGTGAGTCCGAGAAGTAATCGGATTGTGCGAAATAAAATAGGCCCTCGGCGTTTGAGAGCGAAATACACTCATCGCACAAAACTAAAGTTTTATGCTCTGTGTATTTCGCCCTGCTGGGAGCAAACCGCCGACAGGCGGATAGGTTCGTAAACAGGTGCTTATGCACCTACTCACAATAAAGCCGGCGAGAGCCGAGGAAGGAGGATGCTTATAGGCAGACATTCATTTATCAGACAAAGCAAGCTGTCCGATGTGGCAGGCAGGATTGATTATATCTCCAATCCGAAACGACAGGAATATCTCTATGCGACCTATCAGACAGAAGGAGCAACACCGGAGTTTTGGAAAAATCTTGCAAGAGAAAATCAGTTGGACTTTAAGGCAAGTGGATCAGCAGGGAAATGTATTGAAGGGCGTGAGTTTATTATTGCACTTCCCGAAAGTTTTGTTCAGTACAGGTCAGACGATGTGGTAAGACTTTTTACGGAGACTTTTCATAAAAGATATGGTATGGAATGCAGTGCTGCCCTCCATCACAATAAGGCAAAGACGAATTATCATATTCATCTGGTATTCAGTGAACGGAAAATGTTGGAACAACCCGAAGTGAAGATCGCAACCCGAAATATGTTTTATGATGAACAGGGGAAGCATAGACGCACAAAGAAAGAGATTTTAGACGAGCAAGGCAATCTTCGGGCGGGATGCAGTATCATCCCCAAAGGAGAAGTTTATGAAAGCCATATCTTCACGAAAAAGGATGAATGGTTTAAGAACAAAGCATTTACTAAAGAAGTCAAGGAACTGTTTACCGATATGATCAACCGATATGTAAAAGAGGAATCAGAAAAACTATCCGTATTCCAACAGGGCGGCGTTTATCTGGCAACGAAGAAAATCGGAAAGAACAATCCGAAAGCAGAGGAGATAAAAGCAGATAATGCCGCAAGGCAGGAATGGAATCGGATAGTTGATGTGGCATTAGTTGAGGGTGTTCCTGAAGAAGATATTTTGAAGATCAAGCAGGAAAAAATCACAGACAAAACGCTGCAATCTATCAGGACACATGGTTGGCTGCCGGATATGTTCCGTCAGATTATCCGAGGTGCGAAAGACTTTTTGCAGGAAGTAATTTTCAAATTTAAACTACCGCCGAAACCTGTACCAAAGATTGATTTGCAGGAATGGAAAGATATGCAGAAGATCATGTATGAATTGCAGAGACAGTCAAGGGAGATAAAACGCACACAGCAAGATATTTCTTCTTTGAAAAAGCAACTGTCAGAGTTACGAGGACTATTTAAAGGCAAAGAGCGAAAATCTCTGGAAGGGCGAATTGAACTGTTAGAGGATTTGGAAAAGCGTCTGCACAAGAGTATGGAGCAGATCGTAAAACGTGAAGGTTATCCTAATGTGCAAGCCTTTCAGAAGGTCTATAACAAAGCAGAAGCGCTAATTATGGAATACAATGAAGAACTGCGGGCATGGAAAAATCAGACGGAGCAGAAGAAAGAAAATCCATTAGAACAACCGAAAAAAGCAAGCGTTCTGGAAAAACTGCACCGCTATCAGCAGGAAGGCAGACAGCAGCCGAAACGGTCAGTTAAGAAAAAATCTATGGATAGAGAACGATAAGAAAGGTAGAATATAGGATGGTTAATTAGTTGATATAGAAAAGCAAGTACAAGGAATTATATAATGATTAAAAAATGATGATACTATAGAATGGAGGGTAATATAAACAATATATAGATGTGTGCATGGAAGATTGTAGATAAAAAAAATATTTACATATAATTGTTACAGGCAAATGGAGTGGATGCAACTGTTAAAACAATATAATGGATGGCGATTGAGTAATTGCTCTCAGTTGATTATTTAGAGTCTCTTAATTCGATACTGTAAAAAATTATGACTATAGAGGAAATATGTTGATGACTATAGAGGAAATATGTTGACTTATTGTATTCAGGAACGTATTATTAATTATGGAGGATTATGGATATGGATATAATAACTGTATTTGCATCTAATGTGAAAATGTATCGTACAAATAGAGGATTGTCACAAGATAAACTTGCAGAAATGACGGGATTACATAGAACATATATTAGTGCTATAGAATGCAAAAAGAGGAGTATTGCATTGGAGAATGTTCAAAAAATTGCTGATGCCTTAGCAATAGATACATATTTATTGTTTAAACCATGTGAAGGAATAAAAACAGGAGGGAAAAATGAGTCAAAAAAGAAAATATAAACAATATTTTACTCCTAATAGATTAGCAGAATATATGGTGAATATTGTTCCAGATGCCTCTGTTTGTTCAGTAGTGGACTTATCAATGGGAGAATGTGGTTTGTTAGAAGAGGCAAGGAAAAGATGGAGAACAGCGACTTTATATGGTGCAGATATAGATGAAACGTTGATAGAGAAAATTAATGTAAGTAGCCCTTATATTCATACATATTTAGGAGATAGTTTGTCTCCGAATATAGAAAGCTGGAATGGATATAATGTAATAGTAAATGGAAAAGGATTTGATTTAGCAATAGCAAATCCACCATTCAATTTTTATGATCAAGGAGAATTTTTAGTAAATAATGAAAAACTATCGTTGCCAATTGAAATGCGTTTTCTTATGAAATATATTGAGATTGTGAAAGAGGATGGGTTCATTTGTATTATATTACCTTATGGTTTTTTATCTTTGGATGCATACGAAGAATTTCGAATAAAAATTTTATCAAAAGTAACGATATTAAAAATAATGAAGATTTTTAACAATTGTTTTGATCATATTGATGCTGACACTTGTTTGATTTTAATGAAAAAAAATAAAAAGAATAAGATAGATATCCAAGAAAAAATAACGGTTGAATATTTATCAGATAAATATGAATTATTGAATAAACATACAGTGATAACAGCTGAAACTAAGAGATGGGATTTAGAATATCAGCAGTTATTGGAGAATGATTTTGCGTGTTGTTCTAAATTTAAAAAGGTTGCATTAGAAAGTTATATAAAGACTTGTAGAAGAGGGAAGTCTATTACCAAAAACAAAGATATAATTTCTGATAAAGGGACTAGATTTATTCATACAACGGATGTAAAGAATTTGTATATTAGTAATAAACATAAGCAATATGTAAATGATTATAAAGGGGTTTTGAAAAAATCTGTACTTTATAAAGAAAATATTTTAATTGGTAGAGTAGGGCAAGGATGTATTGGGAAGGTAGGAATAGTATTAAAGCAATATCCTAAAATGTTTTTTAGCGATTGTTTATTTGCGATAGAAAGTGAAAATATAAATCCGTATTACTTAACATTATTTTTAGCATCTGAATTCGGTCAAGCGCAGCTTAAAGGAATAGCAAAAGGGTCATGTAGTAAATATATAACTCTTAAAGAATTATATAATATATATATATTTGTTCCAGATCAGTATATACAAGATTATTTTGGAAATAAGTACCAAGCGTTATTAAGTAGACCGGGTAGAGTGAATAAAGACATCTTATTTTATAATCTTTTAGAAGAGTTAAATGAAGCGATAAAAATGAAAGGGTGATACAAATGGCATGGTCATCTTATGCTCACTTACCAAATAGAGAAGAAGAATATTGGATGATATTATCTAATTTAAAAAATGGAATGTCTGTTGCTGAAGTAGATAAAATAATATCAATTGTAAAAGGAAAGGAAAAAGTACAGCATCATTACAGGCGTAATCTTGCTAATATTGGGTTATTTGATACTTGGAATGGGAAAATTTGTTTGAATTATGATGTATTAAAGTTAAAAAAACGAAAATCTTATTTAAAACAGATATTGTTGGAGTGCGTTTTGGAATGTAAAAATGTAGAATTTGATACTATAAAATGTACTGTTCAGCAAGAAAAGACATATGATTTACAGAAAATCGTAGATAGTTTAAAAAAGCAAAAGCCAGAACTTGAAAGACAAAATCTAATTAGATGGATACGACCTGTTGTAAATTTATTAAAGATTGTTGATATTTTAAAACTAGAAAGAGATTCGAGAAAGGATGGAAGCGAACGTTTTTTGCAAGACGCATACTTAAGCTTGGCAAAAAGTTTTGGAAAAGAAATTGCGTTGGAAGATGTTGATCAGGAATTAAAAAAAATGGACGAATCATATAATGTTGTATTTTTTTTAGAACGATTAGTGATGAATGGAAAAGAAAAGTTCAAAATTGAATTGCTTATGATGCCAGCTTGGGCAACTCGAAATAAAGTTTACAAGATAAATGGAGACTATTATACACATTTGAGAATAAAGACTAATTTAGTATAGGGAGGCAAATATTGTGAAAAAAAATATATCTGCAAATGAGTGCAAATCTATGTTTAATGATAAATTTAGTACATTGAATATGAAAGAAATAGGGATTGAATTAAAACATTTTTCTATGGGGACGGCTCCTGAAAACCCATCTTTTTTAGTTAATCAAGATGATTTGAAAAAGAAAATTGTAGAAAAGTTTTGTGATTTTTTTGATGAGAATAAATCTAAAGGTTTAGAAGTTATCTTTTTAAAAAGTAACTATGGTAATGGTAAATCGCATTTTATAAGAATGATATATACATTTTTGAATGAATATGAGAATGTAATTGCTAGAAAAGTATCTTTGAAACAAGAAGAAACAGATTTAAAGAAAAAAATTTTGGAAAGTATTAGCCAAAAGAAGTTGAAAGAATGTGCAACTTTTTTAGTTGATTCAGCTATGAATGATGCGTTATCTGATGAAAAAGATGCTGTATTACTTTCTATTAGTGAAAAATATAGTGTAGGCACAAATCTTTCACTAATATTATATGAAGCAGCTCGAAGCGAGGATATTTCGAAACAAGTTCAAGCGATTGCCATACTTAAAGGTAATTATTTGCCTTCATATTTAAAAACTTTTGGTTGTAAAAGTAAAGATTTGTCTAGCGAATTCTTTTATGATGTAATTAAATTGATTTCAGTTTATTTGGAAGAAAAAAAAGAATATCTTGTAGTTGTTTTTGATGAATATGAACATGTTTTTTCTTGGAAAAGCAATGCTGCAAGAAAAAGTTTATATGAAGACATAAAACTGTTTACTGATAATATTGATACTTTTGGAAATTTGTTTTTTGTATTTGCAGAGAGTATCTCGGCAGAGAATCAAACGGAAAGTATGGATGATCCAGCATTTGTTTCAAGAAAAGCTAATTTAACTTATCAAATATCTGATATTTCATCGGAAAATGAAGTTAATAAGTTGCTAAAAATGATTTTGAAAAGATACCAAAAATATTATGCGATTTCATTAGAAGAATATGTGGATGATATATTAGAATTAGTTAATGAGGATGCCTTGGTAAAAACTAAGACAAATTATAGAGGTTATACACAAACTATAATGAAAGTTCTTGACCAGTTTAGAAATAAGCCACAAAGAATAAAAAAAGATAATGGGAAAATCGAATCGAATAAAACGTTTCAGGGTGAAATGAATAGTTGGATATTAAAATGGAAAAAGTCAACATCGATTTCTAAAAAAACTATGTTGTGTGAAATATTGGAACAAATATTAGTAAAGACGGGAGAAAATATAATTTCGCAGAGTAAAAAAAGAGGAGAATATATTACAGAGAGCATGAATATAAAGAAAAAATATTTTGTTGTCTGTACAGATAATCCTAGTTTACGTGACCTCGAAAAAAGATATAGAGGTATGGTAGATAAAAGGGAAAAAGATGCTCTGTTATATGTGATATATCCTGTTATAGAAGAGCAAATAGATATAGTAGTAGGTGATAAACTGGTTTTTTATGATGAAAATACAGTTGATATGCTTTTTAGAGCGATTTATGATACCGAGAAAAAATATGATAGTATAGATTCATATTTTGAGATTCTAAATAAAAGGAGTAATAATGCAGAAGAAAATTAAAGTATTTGAAGGGACATACGAAAATTCGATATTTTCTATTGGTGAATTCTCATTTGCGTTGGTGGAAAGTGAAAAAGGGGAAATGATAAAATATCAAATTGAAATACATGTAACAGATTATGAACCTTTAGATGTAAGATTTTTTCTAGAAGAAATTGTCCCTGAATTAGAGTTTGTTTTAGATATACCGAAAGAATTGACATATTACATAAAAAAGTATGAAGAAGATCAGAATCCAAATGATGAAAGTCTATTTCATGACATTAGAACTAAGTATGTTGAATTTGTTAAAATAAGCGAAATGGATGCTTTGAATTGTGCCGAGAAAATAATGATATTGGGATTTAGCATAGTTAAAGAAAAAATATACATAGTTATTAAAGCTTTTTCCCTTAATGCTCTTTCTGCGTTTGTAGAAAAATTAAAAAATTATTGTGGCGAAAATGATATAGAATTTAGTGTAACTGAGAATATACGGTGGCTAGAATTAAAACAATATATAGTTAAGAAAGCTGAAATGCAAAGAGCGAACGATAGCCATATCTTCAAAATAGAGAATAGTACCATATCCAC
>OGYT01001934.1_pt1 | contig 12133 bp, 8 predicted proteins | sample 1576631 | NCBI WGS metagenome assembly OGYT01 (sample SAMEA3541588, study PRJEB24748) | human gut metagenome | biome: human gut; feature: human-associated habitat; material: faeces | place: China | collected 2012
TGCTTCTTTGGAAGAGCTTCGCCGGTCAGGACGAGAGAAAGCTTTGCTCATTTCTGCAACCGGTACGGGAAAAACATATCTTGCTGCTTTTGCTGTACAGAAAGCTGCGCCGCGCAGAATTTTGTTTCTTGTACATCGTGAGCAAATTTTAAAGCAGGCGGCGCAGACTTTTCAGCATGTTCTAGGTAATATTTCCATCGGTTTTTTAACGGGAACACATAAGAATTTTACAGCACCGTATCTTTTTTCTACGATTTCGATGATGGCCAAACCTGAAATTCTGGCTCAATTTGCACCGACACATTTTGATTATATTATTATTGATGAAACGCATCGTGCCGGTGCAGCAAGTTACCGTAAAATTATTGAATATTTCCGACCGCAGTTTTGTCTGGGTATGACGGCAACGCCAAGTCGCAGCGACGGTTTCGATATTTACCGACTTTTTGATTACAATATTGCTTATGAAATTCATCTGAAACAGGCAATGCAGGAGAATATGCTTTGTCCGTTCCATTATTTCGGTATAACGGATATTACGATTGACAATAAGGAAATAGATGATATTTCCGCTTTCACTGAATTGACGGCTGACGAACGTGTTGAACATATTATTGAGAAAGCGCAGTTTTACGGCTGGTGCGGCGAGCGTGTTAAGGGACTTGTTTTCTGCCGCAATATTGAAGAGGCTCGTATATTGTCGCAAAAATTCAATGCAAAAGGATTTTTCACTGTCGCATTATGCGGTGAGGATAAACAGGAAATACGTGAAAATGCCATTTCCCGTCTGGAGCAGAAAGAGCGCTTCGGCGGACTTGATTATATATTTACAGTGGATATTATGAATGAAGGTATCGATATTCCTGCCGTAAATCAGATAATTATGCTGCGCCCCACAAAATCCTCCATTATTTTTGTCCAGCAGATGGGCAGAGGACTGCGCAGATATCCGCATAAAGATTATGTAGTAATTCTTGATTTTATCGGTAATTATCAAAATAATTTCATGATACCGATTGCACTGTTCGGCGATACTTCCTACAATAAAGATACAATCCGTCGCTGCGTTGCGGAAGGAAATCGCCTTCTGCCCGGTTGTTCCACAATAAATTTCGATGAAATTTCTCGTCAGAAAATCTATGCTGCCATTGACAGTGCGCGTCTTGGCGATACGGCTCTGCTGAAAAACGAATATATAGCGCTCAAACAGAAATTGGGACGTATTCCGCAGATTGAGGATTTTGCCAAATTCGGCAGTATTTCCATTACTAAATTCTTCGACAAATTCGGTTCATATCACCATTTCCTGCAAAAATACGATAAGGATTATAAAATAAAATTGTCATCAGAACAGGAAGAGGTTCTTGCTTTTATCTGCCGTCGCTTTGGCAAGGGAAAACGCATATTTGAAATACTGGTCTTACAAATTCTTTTAAATGAAGCGGTTGACATTTTTAAACGGCTACAGATTATTTTACGGGAAAAATACTGTCGCAGTCTGACAAAAATCGAAAAAATCTCTATTATTAACAATTTAACGAATGAGTTTACCATTTCCAATGAAAAAAGCAAATATGCAAATTGCGTATTTATTAAACCTTCAGCCGACGATTTTATCATTAGCGATAAATTCTCCCAAATGGTGAATTCCGCGGAATTTAAGCAGATATTACAGGAAATTTTATCATTTGCTCATAAGCAGTATACAAAATATTATGCCGACTGCTATCGAGAAACAAATTTTGTTCTGTATCGGAAATACACTTATGAAGAAGTATGCTATTTATTGAATTGGCAAAGTAAAATCAATCCTAATGCTATGGCAGGATATTTTTATGAAAAAAATACCCGTACCATGCCAGTATTTATCAATTATATTTTACCGGATAAAAAACGGGTCGATTATGCTAACGAATTTTTGAGTTCCAGTCTGATTACTGCGTATTCCAAAAGCAATCGCAAATTAAATTCCAGTGATGCCCGCCATATTTATAATGCAGAGCAGGAGCAGAATAAACTGTATCTGTTTGTCCGCAAACCGAATGAAGATAAGGAAGCCAAGGAATTTTATTTTCTCGGCGAAATCTCCGCTGTCGGCAGCCCGGAATATGCTTCAAAATACAACGGTTTCAAAATTGTCTACCAACTGCATACACCGGTACGCGACGATATTTTCGATTATTTTATTCATTAAATATAATATAAGTTTCTGTACATTAAATACATTTTTAATGTATAATAATTATTGTATGCAGTGCATATTATTTTTAACGCCGCAAAGTATATTTTTGCGGTGTTTTTACATATTAACTAAATCTGTTATGCTGTTAAAATACTGTTTTACAACGTTATAACAGGTCGGACAAAGGAGGGATTAATATCAGAAGAAAAGATATACAGTTCATGGCTTTGGGCGGCGGGCAGAGAGTAGGTGCCAGTTGTTATTTTCTGCGGCTCGGTGAAAACAATATACTGCTCGACTGCGGTATCGGTTTTGAAAAATCGTATCGGGTAAATCCTGTATTGAATGCACTGTTTACCATTCCGGGAATGTACAGTCTGTCGCAGCTTTCGGAAATTTATATATCACATGCTCACCTGGACCACAGCGGCTATCTGCCGGAACTCATGAAATCCGTAAAAAACGGTAAATTTTATATGACTGCCGCTACGAAAATGTTTTTAAAAAATCAGTATAATGATAAAAATTATCTTGACATTATGCACTACAATCCGCGTGCATTGCCTCGCAGCATTATTGATTTTGAAAAATTTGCTGCCACTGTAAATTATATGCAGAAAATTCCTTTTAAAAGCTACAGTGCAGGTTTTTATGAAGCAGGTCATATTCCCGGAGCGATGATGGTGCTGTTTGAATACGGCGGTAGAAAAATTCTCTACTCGGGCGATTATTCCCTGCATGAAACGCCATTGACAGGAAAATGTCAAATTCCTGAAGAAAATATCGACATTCTAATACTGTGCGGCATTCATGCAAAACATCCCCGCCACAGTGTTGCCAGTGAACCTCTTAAATATTTGAAATATGAATTTTTGTATTATCTAAATAACGGACAGAACATATACTGTTACGTTCCGCAAATCAGTAAAGGCGTGGAACTGCTCACCATGCTTAATACACAGATGGATAAAGACATTAATATTTATATCGATGAAAAAATCTATTCCATTGTCAGCAGTCTGGAAAATTTAAACTGGCAGATTTTACAGAAAAATAATTACTGTCTGTCAGCTAGGATGCCGTTTAATGGTAAACATATTATTTTGAGTACGCATAGACGTCATAGAGTGCCTGTATGGTACAAATATATAAACGGCGATTTTTCACTGCACGATTCGTTTGCCGAAACGATAGATTTCATCAAAAAAATAAATCCGAAAAAAGCCTTGATAGTACACAGTCCGGGATTTGACAGTCCGGATACCGAAACGGTCGAGCAGTATCTTATGTTCGATGCGCAATGCCGCACTCAGTTCGTTTTTCCGGAAGAACAGCAGTTGTATATTCTTTAATAAATGCAGAAAGGATTGTTAAAATGATTAATATTAAATCTCCTAAGTTTCAGCAGTTTTTAAACAGTATTCACACTGAAATTGAAAGTAAAAAACGGCGCACGCAAAATGATGATATGAATTACATTACAGAAAACCGTTTATTGAAGCTGGTTATGGAAAAACCGCATTTAGGGCCGCGGGCATGGTGTGATATCATGAATGAACGCTACGGCTGTCGTATGGATATTGATACTGTAATTTCAATTTTGCGTTCCACTTATCCCAGATTGAATACACCAAGCGACCGCGATAAAATCCTGCCGCTTGTGAAAGAGGCCGCTGACGCATTTATTGAAGGGCTTAATGGCGGCAAAGTAGAAGATTATAAAGAGTTTCGTAAAAAACGCAATGCGATTTTCAATTCCGGCAAAAGTTTTCCGCGGTTAATCTGTTTGATGATTTTCAATAATTGTCCGGAAATGAATATTTTGGGCGACAGTGATACAGTAGAAAATTTTCGCGACACTCTTTCTAAATATGTCATGTACGGTTTATCCGATGCTCTTGCCCAGTATTGCGGTGATGTAAAGACAAATACCGCTATGCAGCAGGGCGGCAAGAAAGATAAAGACAAAGCAAATACGGCTGAACTTTGGCAGCGTATAGCTCATTTGGAAGCGGCACTGGAGCGCGCCAATATGATGATGCAGGATTTGCAGGACGAATTTGACGAACAGCTTTCTGAGACAAAACTTCAGGAAATGACCGTATTTTTTGCCAAACTTAATTCTGATAAGTATGGATGTATTCTGGATTTACTTTTACAGGTGCGTAAGGGAATTAATCAGCTGAAAAAACAGCATGTAACATTGCCGCCGGAAATCAGCGGGCTGTTTATTCTTATACAGAAAATGACCCAGTTTGTTATCGATAATCATATCGACCCGATTATGAAGCCGGGTTCTTGCCGCATGATTAAAGTCGGCGAAGCGGAATTGTGCGATTATGAAGGTTCTCCTTTTATGGATAAAAACGAAGAAAAACAGGTTGAAGTTTTTTCTCCGGGGTGGGTGTATAAAGATAAAGATATACGTATTTCCCGACCGAAAATAAAGGAAGTGATTAAAAATGAATAATACTGTAAGTAATTTGTGTATCGGAATTGACCTTGGCACAACCAATTCCGTTCTGGCAACAATCAATCAGAAAACAAACGGAGAACTCGTCAGCAAGGTAGTCGAACTGCCTCGTGCCGTAGACGTGTTTTCCGCCAGCGGTAAAATAAAACCGCAACTGGAAAAAAAGGCAACATTGCCGTCCTGTGTCTATTATAATGAAGATATGGGATATCGCCCGATAGTAGGCAACTTTGCCAAAAATCGTTTTGCCGTAAGACCGCATCTTGTGGCAAAATCCATTAAAAGTCATATGGGAGAAAAGGATACGTCAAATCTTAATTTTGCCGATGAAATACCGGATAAGACACCGGCGGCAATTTCAGCACGTATTCTTGAACATATACTGAAAACAGCCGGTAAAATATTTCATCATCAGATAACCGAAGCCGTTATCACCGTTCCGGCAAGTTTTGACTCCATGATGGTAAAAGCTACGCGTGATGCGGCGGAGCTTGCCGGAATAAAAGTTTTAAACGATGACGGAACGGAACGACCGATACTTTTGGAAGAGCCGAAAGCCGTTATTTTCGATTTTATCAATCAACTGGCAAATGGAGAAATTTCCAAATACGTTCTTGACCTTAATGAGAAAAAACGAGTAATGGTATTTGACCTGGGAGGAGGTACACTCGATATCACGCTGCATGAAATAAAACGGCGTGAAGATTATCCCGATATCATAAAAATAGATGATATCGCTATAAACCGCTATACACTTTTGGGCGGTGACGATTTCGATGCAGCTCTGGCGCAGGAAATGTATCGGCGTTTTCTAAGACAATTTCAGGGACATGACGATATTATACGCAAATTAAAAAAAGATGAAAAATCCATTATGTCGCAACTGCTTACTATCGCCGAAGAGTTAAAAATAGATTTAAGTATGCAAAACAGCGGTGATGTTATTGGTGATAATGACAGCGGCTGGGGCTGGAATGATGAAGAGGATGATGCGGACGCTTTTCCTGTCGGCGGTAATATCGGCAGTACGGGATACAGTTATGACGATACTTTTACTAAAGAAGAAATTGAAGCTGTTTTCCATGATTTTATGGGTTATAATCTGAAATTTGACGATTATAAAAATCTGGATAATCAGGGATTTTTTACCCATACCCGCAATATAATCTATCCAATTCTTGATGTACTGAATAAAGCGGCACAAAAACTCGGCACTGACAATGTAAAAGTGGATGCCGTCATTTTAAACGGCGGCATGTCCAAATTCTATATGATAAAAGACAGATTGACACAATTTTTCGGTTTTGAACCGATTGAAGCGCTTGACCCTGACCAGGCTGTTGCCAGAGGCGCAGCCGTTTATCATTATTATCTGAAAAAATATGATTATAAAATACTCGGTGAAGATATGCGCAAAGTCGGTACGCAGACAGTAATGGACAATATGCCGCCGTCTGCTGCTTCAACAGTAAAAAAAGACAAACAAGTGCTACAGCCGTCGCATATAATTGAATGGGGACGGAATATTTTAAATGACAGTTTGTATCTTGGTAATGCCAACGGCAATCAGACAGAAATAATACCGACCGGGGTGCAGCTGCCGTTTCGCTCCAATTATATGAAGGGTTTTCAGCTTATGCCGAATACCGCTTTTGCACGCATAGATATTCCGATACGCGTAAAAGCGGGACTGCGTGATGAATATCGCACGATTGCCAGCGGTAAAATAGAATTTAAACGCGTATATCCGAACGGAACGTATGTTATTTTGCAGGTATTCATGAGTGCCAGCAAAATCATCACCATGAAAGCATGGACCTGTGAAGATATTGAAGGAGAACGTATTATCGAGGAAGGTTCTACTGAAATCAGCATTACGAACAGTACCGTATCGAGACAGAAAAATAAACTTTTATCGCCGCAGGGGTCACCGCTGAATGCTTCACAGGCACTGAATGTGCTGGACAGTTACTGTTATAAATTTGAAAATACTAAAACAAAACAGCAAAGCACCATCACTGCCAAAATAAAAACACATATCAGTCATATCTACACCGCTTCCAATCCGCAGGATTTTGCGCAACCGCTATTAAATACGCTGCTTTATGCTCGAAGTGAAGAATATAAATGCCGCTGCCTGATTATCGCTCGCCGTATCGGTATTTACTGGAGTGATACCGAACGAGCTGAACTTGCCAAGCTGGCACTGGCCATACTGTCGCCTGAGCTTCAGGGTATCGACCTGGTCGGCTTTTCGCGCGGCCGTGTCGTTAATACACGTATACAGGCAATATATGCACTCAGTATGTGCGGCAGGGAAAAAGACATGGAAATACTGAAACAAATCCGTACTAAACGCATGTACTTAAATGCCTGTCTGTATACTTTCGGCAAACAGCACTATGATATAAACTGGCTTTGGGAAAATTTGCAGAAAGATTATGAACTGATGAAGCAAAGCAAAGAGCATCGCAATTTGCAAAACAGTATTCATGCTATCGGCGTAGCATTCAATAATTATAAAACGGATACTGCCGATATGCTGAAACTGCGCAATGATGCTGCCGTACTGCTGCAGAATGTACTGAAAAGCCAAAACTGTACCGGCAGTGAAATCATCTGCGGTATAATCGCGCTGGGTTGCGTCTGTGACCAGCGTTATACAAATCCTATGGAAGAAAATATGCTGAATGATACTCGTGAAATACTGACTTTTATTGAAAACTATATTTCATGGGAACATATTAAAAACTGCATAAAATCACGGGATATCGCTCTTAAACTTTTATCGGGCGTACAGCTCAATGAAATAGAAGAGCAGTATCTCCTGAAAAAGCTGGATATTGCGGATAAATAATTTATCATAACAAAAATGCCCAGAGAAAAATTTTCTTCTCTGAGCATTTTTATTTTATGCAATTATCTGTTGCCACTGGGCACGTTCCGGCTGAGCAAATAGTGCTTCAAACTGCGGAACAATTTTCTGGAAATGCGCTGATTTGCTGTGTTTATCGAGTGCTTCCTTATCTTGCCACTGTTCAATAATCAAATGAACGCGTGCGTCATCATCTGATTGGAAAGAATTATAGCCCAGACAGCCTTCTTCTTTACGGGAAGCTTGTACGAGCTCTTTTACCAGTTCCTGATATTTTTCAATACATTCCGGTTTAATCGTATGAGTAACAACAATAGCAAACATGGTTACCCCTCCTCTAAATTTATTGACATTTAAAGTTTAATACATGAAGCATTTGCTGGCAAATACTTATTTTCAATTTTTGTCATGCCCGATAAACATTTCGTCAGATAAAAAACAGCAGAAACCGTTTATAGCTTCTGCTGTTTTTTATTATTTGCGATTGAAAGCACGATGTGCGATATCTTTTCTGTAATATACATTATCAAAATGGATTAAGTCAATGTTCTGATAAACTTTATCCACAGCCGATTTAATATCGTCGCCGATATCGACAACGCCGAGCACACGGCCGCCGCTAGTTACGATTTTACCGTCTTTTTGCGCTGTTCCTGCATGGAATACGAGCAGTCCGGCATCTTTGGCTTTACCAAGGCCTGTAATTTCATCACCTTTATTGTATTTTGCCGGATAACCGCCGGCACTCATAACGACACATACGGCAGCTTTATCGCTCCATTTGATTTCAATATCCTTTAAGGTGCCGTTAATGCAGGAGAGCATGATTTCGCCCAAGTCGCTTTCCAGAAGCGGCAGCACTACCTGTGTTTCTGGGTCGCCGAAGCGGGCGTTGAATTCTACGACTTTCGGACCTTCACTTGTAATCATAAGACCGGCATACAGACAGCCTTTGTATTCATGGCCTTCCTGCCGCATGGCATTTACTACAGGTTCAAGAATTTCCGTCTGTACACGCTGCATGATTTCCGGTGTAACAACCGGTGCCGGTGCGTATGTGCCCATGCCGCCTGTGTTAGGACCTTTATCGCCGTCGAAAGCACGTTTATGGTCCTGCGACGGTATCATAGGTACAATCGTTTTTCCGTCAGTAAATGCCAGTACGGAAGCTTCTTCGCCTTCCATGAATTCTTCGACAACGACGCTGTTTCCGGCGGAGCCGAATGCTTTGTCACACATGATTTCATCTACGGCATCGAGTGCCTGAGAAAGTGTTTCCGCTACGATTACGCCTTTACCGGCTGCCAGCCCGTCCGCTTTGATTACAATCGGTGCGCCCTGTTCTGTTATATATTCTTTAGCTTTATCGGCTTCAGTGAATACTTCATATTTTGCCGTAGGAATGTTGTATTTTTTCATAATCGCTTTAGAAAACGACTTTGAACCTTCGAGCTGTGCAGCACTTTTTTGCGGGCCGAATGCCAAAATGCCGGCTTTCGCTATATCGTCGACAATACCGTTTGTTAGCGGAACTTCCGGACCGACAACGACCATACCGATGTTTTTTTCCTGTGCCAGTTTTACTAAAGCTGCGTTGTCTTCTACTGACCCCGGTATGCACTGCGCTATTTCTTCCATACCCGGATTGCCCGGTACGGCATATATTTTGTCTGCAATTTTACTCTGAGCCAATTTCCAAGCCAATGTATGTTCACGGCCGCCGCCGCCGATAACTAAAATATTCACGAAAAATCCTCCTTTAATTTTAAAGAAAAGAAAGCGCACTTAATTAGTGCGTATAGCAGATATAAGTGCGCCGATTTATTATTATTTATTTAACTGCTGAGCAAGATATGCCTGAATACAGTCATCATAATGAGCCGTATGGTCAAATGCTTCCTGCGCGAGCTGCATACGGAATTTACCGGTAGTGCAGCCGTCTTTAGCCACCATTTCAGCAATTTCATCATAATGAGCCGGATTTACTACAACCGTAACAAATTTGAAATTTTTAGCAGCAGCACGAATCATTGCAGGTCCGCCGATATCGATATTTTCCACAGCTTCAGCTAAAGTTACGTCCGGTTTGGCGATTGTTTCGCGGAACGGATATAAATTTACTACAACCAAATCAATCGGCTGAATGTGGAATTTCTGCATCTGTGCCTGATGACTCTGATTATCGCGTACTGCCAGAATTCCGCCGTGAATGTACGGATTTAAAGTTTTTACACGACCATCCATGATTTCCGGGAATTTTGTTACATCGCTGACATATGTTACAGGAATACCAGCATCAGCAATGGCGTGCATTGTTCCGCCGGTAGAGATGATTTCTACGCCGGCTTCATGCAGTCTGCGAGCAAATTCCACAATACCGGTTTTATCGGATACGCTTAATAAGGCTCTTTTTATAGGCATAATAAAGCCTCCTTTTATATTATTAATCATCAATCGTTACATGACGACCGTTTACGTGAATTTTTCCTGCTAAATACAATTCTATGACTTTCGGATAAATTATATGTTCCTGTTCTAGTACGCGTGCCGCCAGTGTTTCTTCCGTATCATCATCAAGCACCGGAACGGCTTTCTGCATGATAATCGGACCGCTGTCCATGCCTTCATCGACAAAATGCACCGTGCAGCCGGAAACTTTCACGCCGTAAGCCAGTACATCGCGGTGTGCGTGAGCTCCGCCGAATGACGGCAGAAGCGAAGGATGAATATTCATAATGCAGTTTTTGAATTCATTGACGAAGTACGGACTCAAAATACGCATAAAACCTGCCAAAATAACAAGCGTTACGCCGTGTTTTTTGAGCTCATCCACGAGTTTATGTTCAAATTCATCTCTGTCTGCACATTGTTTACGGTCAATGCAGATTGCCGGAATACCGGCTTTTTTAGCACGCTCAAGTGCCATTACATTCGGTTTATCCGTAAGCACTACGCCGATTTTAGCTTTAATCTGTCCCGCCGCTACGGCATCAATTATCGACTGTAAATCACTGCCGCGACCGGAAGCAAGAACGCCGAGTACAGCATTATTCATTAAAAACGCCGCCTTTTACTTCAACTGTCTGGTTACCTTCAACAACTTCGCCGATGATATAGGATTTTTCACCTTTAACGGCAAGGTCAGCCTGAATAGCTTTCGCATCCTGTGCCGATACGAGCAAAATCATGCCGATACCCATGTTGAATACGCGGTACATTTCATGCCAGTCGACATTGCCCCAGTTCTGCAGGAGTTTAAAGATTGCAGGCATTTCCCATGCGTCGGCGTCTACCGTTACGCCCGTGCCTTCCGGCAGAATACGGGAAATATTTTCATAGAAGCCGCCGCCCGTTACATGAACCATGCCGTGAATATCGTATTTTTCAATGAGAGGCAAGCATACGCGAGGATATAAGCGGGTCGGTGTCAAAAGTTCTTCGCCGAGTGTTTTATCGCCAAGTTCAGGGAATTTTTCACTGCCGTCAAAACCTTTTACATCAAAGCAGATTTTACGGACTAAAGAATAACCGTTGGAGTGAACGCCGCTGGACGGAATGCCGAGGAGTACATCGCCTGCTTTGATTTTGTCGCCGGTGATGATTTTAGCTTTATCAACTGCGCCGACTGCAAAACCGGCAATATCGTATTCGCCGTCCGCATAGAAACCGGCCATTTCAGCAGTTTCGCCGCCGATTAAGGCACAGCCGGATTCCTTGCAGGCATTTGCTACGCCTTTTACTACCGTTGCTACCTGCTCTGGTTTTAATTTGCCGACTGCCAGGTAATCCAGGAAAAACAACGGTTCCGCTCCCTGAACGAGAATATCGTTTACGCACATGGCAACTGCGTCCTGACCGATAGTATCATGTTTATCAAGCATGAAGGCGAGACGCAGTTTCGTGCCGACACCGTCTGTGCCGGATACGAGCACCGGTTCTTTATATTTACCGCTATTTAAAGCGAATAAACCGCCAAAGCCGCCTAAATCTCCCAAAACTTCCGGACGATACGTCGCTTTTACGCTGTCTTTTATCAGTTTCACGGAATAATTTCCTGCATCGATATCCACGCCGGAATCACGATAGGTAAGATTTGTCTGTTTATTTTCAGCCATTTTTGACCTCCGAAGTTTATTATTTACCGCGCTGTTCAAATACGTACTTATCAGCACCTGTTACAGTTTCTTTTGACATTTCAATAGGATATGCGTTATTAAAGCAAGCATAGCACATATCATCTGGATTTGCCGTAGTAAGTGAAGCCTTGAGTCCTTCGAGCGACAAGAAGTGTAATGAATCCGCTCCGATATATTCGCGGATTTCCTCTACTGATTTAGTTGCCGCAATCAGTTCTTTGCGTACGGAAGTATCAATACCGTAATAGCAAGGATAGCCGATTGGCGGAGAACTTACGCACATATGCACTTCTTTAGCGCCGGCTTTGCGCAGCATTTTTACGATTTTACCGCTTGTTGTGCCGCGCACAATGGAATCGTCCACCATGATTACTGATTTGCCTGCTACGGCTTCCCGAATTGCATTGAGTTTTAAACGTACAGCCGTGTCGCGTTTTTTCTGCGTCGGTTGAATAAAAGTATACTTC
>OGYT01001948.1_pt1 | contig 12081 bp, 8 predicted proteins | sample 1576631 | NCBI WGS metagenome assembly OGYT01 (sample SAMEA3541588, study PRJEB24748) | human gut metagenome | biome: human gut; feature: human-associated habitat; material: faeces | place: China | collected 2012
GTATACAGCGATGCAGTCCGCCTCCCCGGACCTTCCCAGTCCGGGGTTCATTACCTTCAGCCTTTTTGCACGGGACCATGCTGTGATTTCAGGCAGCATATTCCTGCCTTGTTCCTGTTCACTGTCCAGTGCATGGGTAATCAGCTGTTTCTCTACCGCGTCCCCTTCCCCAAAGTACATGAATACATGGCAGCCGGCATCCCTCATGGTCCAGGCCAGGATGGCCCCAAAGCCCCATAAGGCGGCAATGAGTATAAGTATGATCCATTTTTTCATTCTTCCACCACCCTGACCCGGTCTCCTTCACTCACTGGTTTGCTGGATTCTGTAATCAGCTTCATATCCTTTGTCACAGGACCTGACACAGCAGCGGCAGAACTGCTCTTTTCCAGTACATCCACCTGGATTCTCACCGCCTTTTGTTCGTCACCCAGTATGGTTTTTTCCGGCTCTGCAGCCAGACAGTAATATCCTTTATTATCCTCACGCAGTGCCTCAATGGGAATGACACAAGGGTATGCCCCGGACTCCATGTTCACGGTAAAGGAGACCAGGTCTCCCAGCCTTCCCTCGCCTTCCTGTATCCAGGCTGTTACCTGTATTTTCCCGTCCTCTGCCATCTGGTCCACGGATTCCACTTCTGTTTCCACATTCTTTGACTGTCCCGCCATCTTCACCTGCATCATGACACCTTTTTTCAGAAGACCTGCCCCGGCTGTCTCCTTGTCAATCTGTGCCCTCATCTCCAGGCCCCCCACAGCCAGCCTGAGCTGGTGTCCGTCCTGTATCCTGTCCCCTGCCTGTAATCCGGTATCCACTACAACCCCATCCACCGGTGCCTTGATTTGTCCTTTGTTATCTATGAATTGCTCTATCTTTCCCAGCTTTTTCTGAATTTCCTCCATGTCAAGCTTCATGGACTCCTGTTTCAGACCTGACATCTCCCTTCCGGCAGCTTCCCCTGCCGCTGTACCGGCATCCGATACCCTCGCATTTTCCACCTTTTCCATGGCCTGATACAGGCCTTCCTCCAAATCCTGAACCTTTCTTCCAGCTTCCTTAAGCTTCTCATCCTCAGCCTTTAATGCATCCTCATACGCCTTTAGCAAGTCGTCCTGATTTTCCCTTTCCCCGTAATCCACATCCTCATAATCTTCCTCGGCCGCATACATTTTTGCCCTGGCCTCCTCCACCTTCAGGTCCTCTTCCTCCCGGATATCCTCCAAATCCTCCCCCGCTCTCTCAAGTTCCAGCTCAGCCCGTTCCAGCTCTTCATCGGACCCCCCCTGCTCCTCCAGACGGTCCAGTTTTTTCTGTTTATCCTCCACCTCCCGCTCCGCCTTTCTCACAGCAGAATCCCTGGATTTCTGGGCTGACTCATATGATCTTCTGGCACTTTTCATGGCCTTGCGGTTATCCTCCTTCACCTGTTCCCTGGTTCTGTTCTTTTTCTGCACATAATCGTGTTCCAGCTCAATGGATGCCTGCTCATGGTCCTCCTTCGCCTCCGCAAAATCCTGGTTTCCCAGCTCCAGGGCTCTCTGGGCAGCGGCCAGCTGCTGCAGAGCCAGGGTCTCTTCAGTCACCCGCGGCACTGAGGCAAGGGACATCTGTTCCTGTTTCAGCGCCAGCTCTGCCTTTTTGTATTCCAGGGACAGGGCGTCGCGCTCCTCCTCAAGTCCTTCCATCTGAAGGGTCAGGACCGTGTCTCCTGCCTTAACGGATTGTCCGGGCCTGGCTGCAATTTCCTCCACCTGCATATTCTCCGGCAGTGATATGTATACCGTTCTTCCGGCAGTAAGCTCTCCCTCTCCCTGTATTGTGTAGAGAACCACATCCTGCTTTCCAAACCCTGTATTCACCCGTATGACGGTAAAGGAGTCCATGGCTCTGGACAGAAAGGTCAGGGCAGCCATGAGGGCCAGGAATATGGCCGCTGCTTTTTTCACGTTCATTGACTCTCACTCCTTGATTCCTGATGCGGCAATCCCCTGCTCCAGCGTCTCCTGTCCCATAAGGAACAAAAGAACAGGAAGCACCATCATAATGACCGAGGCAGACCAGGCAGCACCTGCCTTATCAGCCGTAATGTCCGGCAGGTAAAGGGACAGCGGCCAGAGTCTCTGCTCCTTTAAAAATGTCATGGGCTGTTCAATGGCATTCCAGTATTCCAGGAATCCCAGCACCAGCATTGAAATGATTCCCGGCCGTCCCACCGGTATTCCTACCTTCATAAATATAGAAAAGTCACCGGCTCCGTCCAGCCTGGCCGCCTCTATGAGAGGCGTTGGGATGGATGCAAAGAATTTTGTCATGATAAAGACGGGAAAAGCGGAAAAGATTCCCGGCAGAATGACAGCCAGATGGGTATTTAAAAGATGGAACCGCTTAAGGACCAGATAACTCGGGACCATGGTCACCTGAAAGGGCTGCATCATGAGAATGATATAGAAAAGAAACAATGCCCTCTTTCCGGGAAAACAGAAATGGGCAAAGGCCCAGGCGCCCGGAAGGGCTATAAGCAGCTGCCCTGCCAGCACCAGCCCGGTCTGCAGACAGGAATTCCAAAACATAACATAAAATCCCGGTGAATCCAAAAGCAGCTCCACAAAGGGGCTCAGGGTTGGGTAGGAGGGAATAAAAGCTGCCTTTATGGGAGCGTTTCCCATGCCAAAGACAGCACCGAAACGTTCCAGCATTTCCCCTTCGGACATCAGCGCGCTGCCTGCCATGAGTAAAAGGGGAAGCCATATAAAAAGACACAGCAAAACGAGGACCGCATGTATTAAAATACGTTTTATCATCTCTTTTTCCTTTTCCAGGTCCACAGCAGCACCGGAATCATAATGGATACCTCCACCATCACGGATGCCGCGCTCATCTTCTGAATGTCCAGGGATACGAACCAATGGTTGAACAGGTGCTGGAGCATATAGATACTCTCATGTGGGTAATCCCCTGATATCAGGTATGCCTCCCTGAACACCTTAAAGGAATTGATAACAGACAACACCAGCACCAGAAAGGCCGTACTTTTCAGCCCCGGCAGAGCAATATGGAAAAAGCTCTGCCAGGAACCGGCTCCGTCCACCTTTGCTGCCTCAAAAAGCTCTTTTGGAATTCCGTCCAGTCCGGCCAGCCATAGCATCATATCGTAGCCTGTGTTTTTCCATATATAGGTCAATACCAGGATATAAAAAGCACTTCCCTGATTCAGCCAGTCCTGGCTGCTCCCGCCTGCCCATACCACCATCTGGTCAAGAATCCCCTGGGGATAAAACAACAGCTTCCACAACAGTACAACGGAGGCCACCGGTATGGCCATTGGAAGCAGAATGGTTGTTTTATACAGGCTCCGGCTGTCCGCAGCTCCCGTCATAAGGATGGAAACCCACAGTGAAAAGGCCATCAGCACAGGGATGCACACCAGGATAAAATGCAGGGTATTCTTTACAGCCAGCCGGAATGCCTGGCTGTGAAAGACCTGTATAAAATTCTCCATTCCCACAAACTGTCCGCCCACTGCCTGAAAAAAGGAGCGGACCACCACATTCACAAAGGGTATGAGCACAAATACGGCTGTCCCCGCCAAACTTGGGGCCAGGAACAGCCATGGCCTCAGATTCCTGAGATAAATGCCAAATCGGTTCCCGGAAGATTGATTTATAGCTTTTCTACTCCGAAAAATACAGCATTGCCTTGTTCTGCGCATTCTGAGCCGCCTGTTCCAGGGACAGTCTCCCCTCAAAATATCCCTTTGTCTCATTGATGATAATATCCGTCAAAACCCGGTCCATCCGAATGGGGTGATCCGCCTTTGCCGCCACATCAAACACCAGCTGGCGTTCTTCTTTTGTAGGCCAGCTGCCGGTCAGCTCGTAACCGTCATCTCCGCTGACTGCAACGGATGTATCCTTATTATCTTCCCGATCCACCCAGTCCCGGACTGCCAGGGTATTGACCGGAAGGCCGTCTGAAAGGTCCTTTGACTGGACGTCGCGTCCCAGCACAAAGAGAATGAATTCCCTTGCCATCTCCTTATTTTGGCAGGCCTGGTTGATTCCCATGGTGCCTGAGGGCAGGTAGGAGGCGTTTACATTTTCCATGGTAAATCCGTATTTTCTCTGTACTGCCAGAGGCAACAGGATATTGTACATACCATCTATCTTGTCGATTGCAACGGCACTCATCCCCTGGTCCACACGGCTATATTCGCTGCCCAAAAGTCCGTCCAATCCCGGCATAAGGTTATAGACATTGCCCCGTCCCCCATCCTCGGATTTATCAAAGGCAGACTTGGCGCCATTTGCCTCTCCCAGGACCTTCACTGTCTCCAGCAGTTCCTTAATTTTATCCGGATACGGCTTTCCTGTCCGCATATCCACGACTTCATCGTACCGCAGCATCAGTATCTGGCGCAGCAGACTTTCATAATTGGTTTTGGGCCGCAGGGGAAGATGGGACGGATCCTCCTGGTAGGCCCTCATGGCTTCCATGGACACCAGGCTGGCTGCGGCCTGGCTGTCCCCATAGGCAGCCAGCAGCGTCATCCTGGTGGGAATCTGGTAAATACTCCCGCTTTCCTCTGTATAAGGCTTTGACACCTGCTCTGTCAGCTCTCCCGAAGCTATCATGGGGCTTAAAAAATCCTTCATATCCTCAAGAATCCCCTTTTCTATATAGGATTCCGCCGGAAGACCGTCAAGAACCAGCAGGTCTGCCCCATTTCCGCCTAAAAGCTCTGTATTGAGGGCTCTTATGGTATCAGATACCGTGGTGCTGCCCGACGTGATCTGGCCGTCAATCAATTCCACCCTGACATCCGGGTGTTCCAGCTGGAACATAGATGCAGCCTGGTGAATGGTATCTGTCTGTTCCAGGTTCAGCCCATATACAGTCAGCGTCTGGGTGGGCACGGAAGGCATCTGAGGGTCATAGGTATAATGCTTCAGCTCTTCCTTGTCATCCTGGGACATCCAGACATAAAAATCATTCTGGTTTCCCGCAAACAGCTTCCTGAGATTGGCGCTTGGAAGGCTCAGGGAATTAAGGGTGCCGTCAGCCACAGTCTCCCACAGGCTTCCCCCCTGGTTCATATGGTGGATTCCCCGGGGATTGGCAATGTATATTCCCCCGCTGCCGTCCGATGCCATGGGGGCCCACATGTCAAAATCTGGTGACTGAAATGGTATCTCCTCTTTGGCGGACGCCGACATGCCGGAAATATCGTAGCTGATATAGGAGCTTTCGCTGTACGTGATATACCGGTTTCCCTTGAGCAGGCCTGTTCCCTTCCATTCCATGGAACTCCACTGCTGGGGCAGTGAAAGAACCAGTTCTCCTTCAGGCGTGTACACATCCGTCACCCTGCTGTGAGACAGGAAAATAAGTCCCTCCTCGGACACCGCCGCAAAATCAGGCCTCACATCGTAATATCCCTGGTCATTTTTAACGGAAAACACCGGGTCCAAAAGCATCATGGGTTCCTGTCCCTCTGTCAGCTTCATCATATATGTCTTATAATCATCCCCGCCCTGGTACAGCACATACCGGTTTTTGTCCTCTCCCCATATCATATGCAGGGTCCCGTACGGAAACTCCAGTCCCTCCAGCAGGCTGTTGTCCTGTTTCTCCCACTTTTCACCCGTCCATATGTATCTGGAAGCTTTTTTGTCTTTGACCGTATACAGCTCCAGCACCTGGTCCCCTGTCTGGATGATATCGGCGGCTGTCTCCCCTTCTTCCAGGGAAATGCTTATACTGCTCTCCGCATATCTCCCCATCGGTCCCTCCTGCTGCTTTTCCTCCTGTGTCTTTGATTTTGTCTGCTGTTCACCTGTGCTGCCGCCTGCTGTACCGGACGGCGCAGCGCAGCCCCACAAACATCCTGACAGTATGCTGACAGCCAGACACAGGCTCATAAGTTTATTTTTCATTGTCATTTCTCCTCCCGGACAATCTTCATGTCCCCTGTATCATACCAGACAAATCTCTAAAAAAACTTAAAAATTGGAAGAATTTCTTTTAGGTTTTTTAGAGATTTGTCTGATATAATGGTTTTATATATCAATAACAATGAGGATGGTACAATGCGGATTCTATTGGTTGAAGATGATAAGGAATTATGTGACGCCATAAAGCTCCAGCTGGAGCGGGCGGGATACGAGACTGACTGCTGCGGCCAGGGGCAGGAAGCCTTTTATTATGCATCGGAATACCCCTACGATGTGATCATACTGGACCGGATGCTTCCCCAGATGGACGGGCTTGGCGTCCTGGGCGGCTTAAGGAGAATGAATATTACCACTCCGGTCATCATCACCACTGCCCTGGACGGCATCAACGACAGGATTGACGGCCTGGACGCAGGCGCCGACGATTATCTGGTGAAGCCTTATGCTGCCGGGGAACTGCTTGCCAGAATCCGGGCCCTTACCAGGCGGCCGGGAAATTTTAAGCAGAGTCCCTCGGCCGCCTGCTCCAACATCAGCCTGGATCCGGAGAAAAGGGAGCTCACAGGACCCCTGGGAACCCTGCAGCTGAGCAAACGCGAATCCGCCCTGATGGAATACCTGATTCGCAATAAGGGCCAGGTCCTCCCCAGGGGGCTGATTCTCTCTTACATATGGGGTCCTGACTCAGATGTGGAGGAGGGGAATCTGGACAACTATATCTATTTTCTGAGACGTCGTCTCAAATCCATAGGAGCCCTGCCCCAGATTAAGACGGTCCACGGAATCGGATACCGCCTGGAAATCGGAGGGACCCATGATTAAGCGGCTCCGGCGGCAGCTTACCGCCCTTTTTACCATTACCACCGGACTGATTCTGACCCTGGTGGTCATCGGCATCCTGGTCATAAGCGCCAGGGAATTCAATAAAAAAACCCTGGACTCCTTTCAGAACCAAATCCTGAACATCACCTCACGGCTCCAGTCCGGCTCCACCGTCAGCTGTACCTGGCTGTCCAGGCTGGAAAGCGATAACCGCCTGATTATACATATCGAGGACAACGGCAGGCCTCTTCTCTACCACGGTTCCTGGACTCCGGACACCAGGCGGGACACCTTAATCATGCGGGCCAGGGAAGCTGCCATGGCCGAGCGCATTGACCCGTCATCAAGGCCGGTATCCTCATCTCTTCTCAGAAGCTCTGTATTTACAGTGACAGGAGACAGCAATGACACCTATCTGGGCAGCGTGCTTGTTCTTCCCACGCAGACAGGATTTCAGAGTCTTACACTGCTGGCCAGCAAGGACTCCATGGGATTCGGCCTGTTCCGTCAGGGTATCCTGTTCCTTCTTCTCAATCTGGCTGGTATCGCCGCGCTGATGTGCGTCAGCTGGATATTGGTGGGGAAGTCCTTAAAACCGTTGGCAGAAAGCCAGAAACAGCAGAATGAATTCATAGCGGCGGCATCCCATGAGCTGCGGGCTCCCCTTGCCGTCATCCGCTCCAGCATATGCGCTGCACGGACAGCTCCTGACCAGAGAGAAAAATTCATGGCTAATATAGACCGGGAATGTTCCCGCATGTCCTGTCTGGTGGGGGACATGCTGCTTCTGGCCTCGGCCGACACCGGACAGTGGAGTCTCAGGACCTCCTCCCTGGACATGGATACCCTTCTAATCAGTATCTACGAACGGTTTGAACCGCTGTACCAGGACAAGGGCGTCTGCCTGAAGCTGGACCTGCCCGAAGCCTCACTTCCCAGGATATACGGCGATGAAAACCGCCTGGAACAGATTTTTGCCGTCCTCCTGGACAATGCCCTGCGCTACACGCCAAAAGGACGCAGTGTCACTGTTGCCGCATCCGTACAGACAGATAAGCATCTGCTCTCCCGCAGCCGGAGCATAGTCTGCCTCACCGTGTCAGATCAGGGCAGCGGCATGGATGACGAGACCAAGAAGCATATATTTAACCGGTTCTACCGGGGAGACAGCGCCAGAAGCCACAAGCAGAATTACGGATTGGGGCTCAGTATTGCAAAGGAGCTGGTACAGCTCCACAAAGGCACCATAAGCGTGTCGGATTCACCGGACGGAGGCGCCTGTTTCCTGGTCCGTCTGCCCGCCGTACCCGAATCTCACGCTTCCAGCAGGTAACGGTCCACTGCCTCGGCGCAGCCGTCGTGGTCATTGTCAGCCACCACCACATCGCACAGTTCCTTTATGTGCGGCAGGGCATTGCCCATGGCAACAGAGAGACCGGCAATCCGAAGCACCTGGGCGTCATTATCGGCATCTCCCACAATGATGGTCTTATGAAGCGGTATGTCCAGATGTCCGCACAGCCACACCAGGCCGCTGGCCTTACTGACATTACGGGGGGACAGCTCCAGGGAAGCGCCTTCCGCAAAGGCAATAGCAAGGGGAAGCCCGCATATCCTGGAATGAAGCCGTTCCCGGATGTCAGCGGAGGCGGAAAACAGGTTCAGCTTCTCCACCGGGAAGGGATGTTTCCTGTAAAGGGCCCCAATGTCATCCGTCTTATTCACTACCCGGTCCATCATCTCCTGGTAGACGCCCATATGGTAATGGCTGGTATCCGCCACCTGGCTTGCGTTTGCCAGAGCCTGTCCGCCGCTCATCATGTATACCATCACATCCTCATGGGCAGCTGTTTCAAGAACCTGTTCCACCAAATCCCGGGGCAGGGTCTCTGAATGGAGGATGCTCTGGTTCACCGCGTCATAAATCAGGGCGCCGCTTTCGCATACATAGTGGCTGACATTGGCAAGGACATCCCTGAATTCCTCCAGCTCGCTGATACAGCGGCCGGTGGATAATATGACGCGTTTTCCCATACGGGCGGCGCGGTTTACGGCTTCAAGCGTACGGTGTGATATGGTCTTTTGGCTGTTCAGTATGGTGCCGTCCATATCAAAACCAATTAATTCATAGTGACTCATGAAGGTTCCTCTTTCATTTCCATTTTTCTCTCCTAAAGAATACACCCCATTTCCCAAAGTATCAATAACAAAATCACAGCTTCCCTCATGTTTTTTCCCATTCCCCTTTCTCATGGAATCGTAAGAATTTTTCAGCTTTTCTTCAAGTCTTATGGAGCTGATTGTATTATATTGGTTGTATGGAAGTATGATGGTCCGGAAATATGATTGGCCTTTATTGGCAGGAAGGGAGCGTTTCATGAAAGAAAAACACAGATTGATTCCTGTATTGATTTTCGCATTTATTTTGACTGTCCTGTGCACGGCTGCCGTATCACGTTGGTACCTGCTGCACCAGAAAGGCGGTACCTATAACTCCATTCTCCTGGGAAAGTTGGTTTCCAGCGACGGCAGGAAGCTGGTTTTACAGGGAAATATCACAAATCCCCAAGGCAGGAACGGACAGTATGCCATCACATACAGCCCCGGTATAACCGCAGCTGACAAAACCAAGGATTCTCATATAACACCGCCCACCGCCATCCCGCAGCTCCTTGTCACATACGGACCGGACAAAACGGAAATTCCTTCTTTTTCAGGAGGATATCAATTATATACGCCGGATGATGAGGGGACAGCAGAGACTGTCATTGCCTGCGGAGCCGAACCTCTCTCCTATCTGGTCGGAAAGGTGCCGGACATTCCCTACGTCAAATTGGGGACAGATATTTCCCTGGATTTCAGGGAAGGCACTGTCCCAGATTCGGTCACGGTTCAGGACCTCATACTCCGCGGCGACGGCTCCCCGAAATACACGGAACAGGTCACAGAGGAATTCACCCTGGCCTGTTCCGGCAGCGCGGCCTGTTTTACCCTGGATATCAACAGCGCGGCTTTACTGAGTTCTGATATGTCTTCGTATGAAGAAGCAGGTATTTTGAGAGGTTTTCGTGTAAACTGCCGGTGGGATGACAACAGCACGGCGGAATACGGCTTTGTCATCCGCACTGACGCTTCATCCACAGAAATCCGTAACCAGGCAGACTGACACCGGATGCTTCCATGAGATCTCCTGTAACCATATCCCCATACATTCCGTCCCTTTCATCAATCCACGCAGTACGGCGTTCGCCGCTGAAATTAAAGAGACCGATGAGTTTTTTGCCTCTGCCGTCCTGCCTTACCATACCCAGGACAGAGTTGTCCCAAGTCTCCAAGGTGCGGAAAGGACACCCGGCATCCAATAGGGGTTCCCCGGCCCGTATGGCCTCCAATTGTTCCAGATTATGGAAAATACGATTCTGGACTGTTTCTGGTTCATTTATCCGTTCCACCAGATCCCATTGAAATTCTCCCCTGTGTATATACCGGGAGTCCGGTGCCTTTTCGGGATTGTCCTTATAGGTGTAGTCATTGACCTGTCCCACCTCGTCCCCGCTGTAAAGCACAGGGATGCCCGACTGAAACAGCATGAACGCGTGGAGCATGGTATCCAGCCTGACAGCCTCCTCCATGGCCTGCCTGTCATGGCAGAATCCTGCTTTTTCCACACCGCACATGGAGGCGGTGGTTCCGCAGAACCGGGCGTCGCCCGTGGCCGGGTCGTCATTGTACAGGACGCCCCGGCTGAAACTCTCCGGTATCCTTCCTGTAAAGAAATCATTCAGAAATTTCTTATGGGGAACCTGCCTCATCCCCCACCTTTCCAAAAGAGGATAATCCAGTCCCCAGCCTATATCATCGTGACACCGCAGATAATTGAGGAAGGTACAGGCGGAGGGCAGGGAACTGACCGTCTCCATCTGGCTTTTTAAGAGCCTTACATCCTTTGTGGCTGCCGTGTTCCAGATGGCCGCCATGGTGGTCACATTGTAGAGCATATGACATTCCGGCTTTTCCACGGTTCCGAAATAAGGAGCCACCTTCTCCGGCTCCATGACCACCTCCCCCAGCAGCAGGATACCGGGACACACGATTTCGCCAATCATGCGCATCATCCTGACAATGGTGTGGACCCTGGGAAGATTGCGGCAGTCCGTCCCCAATTCCTTCCATATATAGGGAACCGCGTCAATCCTCAGCACATCCACCCCGCGGTTTGCCAGGTAAAGAAAATTGAACATCATCTCATTAAAGACAACAGAATTTCTGTAATTCAGGTCCCACTGATAAGGATAAAAGGTGGTCATCACATACTGCCCTGTTTCAGGCAGACAAGTGAAGTTTCCCGGCGCCGTGGCGGGAAATACCTGGGGCACCGTCTCCTCAAACATAGAGGGAACCGTCCAGCTGTCAAAGAAAAAATATCTGTCCTGATATTCCTTTTCCCCTGCCCTTGCCCTTTTCGCCCACCCATGATCCTCCGACGTATGGTTCATCACAAAATCCAGGCAAAGGCTGATGCCTCTGTCGTGGCATTCATGGGCCAGCTGCTCCAGGTCCTCCATGGTTCCCAAATCCTCCCTCACCTTTCTGAAGTCAGATACGGCATAACCTCCGTCCGAACGCCCCCTGGGGGTATCTAAAAGAGGCATCAGGTGGAGATATTTCACATGGCACTGAGCAATATAATCCAGCTTGCCTTCCACGCCCTTCAGGCTGCCGGCAAAATGATCCGCGTACATCATCATGCCCAGCATGGAGCTCTTTCTGTACCAGCACGGGTCCTCCTCCCTGGCAGCATCCAGCGCTCTGAGCCCCCCTGCGCGCTCCTTGTAAAACCCTTCCATTCCCTTTAACAGCCCGTCAAACATATCCTGACTGTTGTAGAGCTCCATATACAGCCATTTCAGTTCGTCCATATGCTTATCCAGACGTTTTCTGTAGATGTTATCGTGCTTCATCCCCTTCATATCCTCCTTAAATGTACCTGGAACGCCTGGTATTCCCCTGTCCCGGACGGAATGGGGATTCCGGCCGACATAAGGCCTGCTCCCGGATATTCGGTCCCTGTATCCTCATCCCTGTACATGGCCTCGGGATCCAGCCCCTCCATAGGAATATACAATGACAGCGGATTGCCGTGGGTCTCCAGAGCAACTGTATTTAACAGCGCCTCCCCCTTATCCTCACGCACAAAGAGCCATGCGGCCGCTTCCCTGTCCTCAAAGGGATTTGTCAGCCGGTAATACGCCCCGTCATGAATCAGATGCCAGTATTTATGGTACGCGTCTATCTGCTCCCTCAC
>OGYT01001952.1_pt1 | contig 12060 bp, 10 predicted proteins | sample 1576631 | NCBI WGS metagenome assembly OGYT01 (sample SAMEA3541588, study PRJEB24748) | human gut metagenome | biome: human gut; feature: human-associated habitat; material: faeces | place: China | collected 2012
AGAAATCCGGCAACTACATATCCCAAGACCAGAGGTTGTTTCAACTTCTTAAACAACAAAGTCATAACACCGGCACAAATCAATATAAGTGCGAGGTCAGCTATAAGAGTAGGTAATTGAGACATTATTTTATCGTATTTGATGACAAAATTATATTATTTCTATGGGATAAACAACATATTTACGGATATGTTTTGCAATAACCATCATAAAATAAGTTAGCCCCGGATAGAGTCGTAACTTATCCGGGGCTATACACAATAACAAGCTTATTTTTTACTTTCTAAAAGGCGGTTTCACTACCACAGCTTTCAATTTCCGACCACGCATATCGATACAGATTTCCGTACCCACCTTACTATATTCCGGTTTCACATATCCCATACCGATACCAATCTTACGGGTAGGCGACATCGTACCGGAGGTCACCACTCCCACTTTCTCGCCTTCATCATTCACCAGTTCATAGCCATGACGGGGAATTCCGCGATCAACCATTTCAAAGCCAACCAGTTTACGGGTAACACCTTCCGCTTTCTGTTTTTCCAGCATCGGACGGTTGACAAAATCCTTGCCCTCCACAAACTTAGTGATCCATCCCAATCCGGCTTCTATCGGAGAAGTCGTATCATCCAGATCATTGCCATACAGACAGAAGCCCATTTCCAACCGGAGCGTATCACGGGCACCCAAACCGATAGGTTTAATGCCATACTCTTCACCAGCTTCAAAAATAGCCTTCCATATAGAATCAGCCGCAGACGGATAGAAATAAAGCTCAAAACCTCCCGCACCGGTATAACCCGTATTGGAGATAATCACATTCTCTTCACTTGCAAACGTTCCAACCTTAAATGTATAATAAGGAATAGTAGCAAGATCAATATCCGTCAACTTTTGCAGAACCGAAATAGCCTTCGGCCCCTGTATAGCAAGTTGAGCTATGTTATCCGACGAATTTTCCAACTCGGCTCCCTCCGTATTGTGAGAAACACACCAGTTCCAGTCTTTTTCCATATTGGAAGCATTCACCACCAACATGTATTTTTCCGGTTCATACTGATAAACCAGCAAATCATCTACAATACCCCCATCCTCATTCGGAAAACAAGTATATTGTATTTTACCCGGAGCCAGTGCCGCCACATTGTTAGATGTTATTTTCTGCAGAAAGGCCAACGCTTGCGGTCCTTTCACCCAAAATTCTCCCATGTGCGATACATCAAATACACCGACACCTTGACAAACAGTTATGTGTTCGTCAATGATACCGGAGTATTCAATAGGCATATTATAACCTGCAAACTCGTGCATTTTAGCGCCAAGTGCTATGTGTTTCTCTGTAAACGGAGTGGTTTTCATTATTTTAAAGTATTAAGTTTTAAGTATCAGGTATTAAGTATTACCGGAGCTTACCGTCTTTTTATTTGGAAGCCACCAGTTCTGCTATTTTCACAATCACTTTCATTGCTTTCTCCATATTCTGGATAGGCACAAATTCGTAACGACCGTGGAAATTCAGCCCACCGGCAAAGATATTCGGACAAGGCAATCCCTTGAAAGAAAGCTGCGCACCATCCGTACCTCCACGAATCGGTTTTACATTCGGTTTCACACCCACAGCTTCCATCGCAGCAAAAGCGGTATCGATGATATGCATTACCGGTTCTATCTTCTCACGCATATTATAATACTGGTCGCGCAATTCGAGAGTTGCAGTACCCGCTCCATGTTCAGCATTCATTTGAGCAACCAGACGTTCCATCTCTTTTTTACGGTTCTCAAATTTCGCACGGTCATGATCGCGGATGATATAAGATACAGTGCTTTGCTCCACATCTCCCTGAATACCGATTAAATGATAAAATCCTTCGTAACCGGTCGTATGCTCCGGTCTTTCCTGAGAGGGTAGCAATGTGATAAATTGATTGGCAAGATAGATTGAGTTAATCATCTTATTCTTGGCATATCCCGGATGCACATTACGTCCTTTAAAGGTAATTTTAGCAGCGGCAGCATTGAAATTTTCAAATTCTAACTCCCCTACTTCACCTCCATCCATCGTATATCCCCATTCACAACCGAATTTCTCTACATCGAATTTATGAGCACCTTCACCGATTTCTTCGTCAGGATTGAAGCCGATACGGATTTTACCGTGTTTGATTTCGGGATGTTCCTTCAGATAAACCATCGCTGATACAATTTCCGCGATACCGGCTTTGTCGTCGGCACCGAGCAACGTTTTTCCGTTGGTTACAATCAAGTCTTCTCCCTTATGATCCAGCAATTCCGGGAATTGTGATGGAGAAAGGACTACATTCTCTTCAGCACAAAGCACAATATCCGAACCGTCATACTTTTCCACAATGCGCGGAGTGACATCTTTACCCGTCATATCAGGACTTGTATCCATGTGGGCAATAAACCCGATAGTGGGTACTTCTTTATTTATATTGGCAGGAAGTGTAGCAAAAAGATAGCCATGCTCATCCAAAGTAATATCTTCCAATCCCAAAGATTCCAACTCTTTTTTCAAGTATTCAGCAAAAATCATCTGCTTCGGAGTACTTGGAGTAAGCCCTGTCGATTCATCAGATTGTGTATCGAAGCTTACATACTTTAAAAATCTGTCTACTAAAGTCATATTGTTTTAATTACAAGTTACTAATTACAATTTACAAATTGATAGTTTATAGTGCCGTAAAGGTAAAAAAAGAGCCGTGAATTACAAAGCAATTCACGGCTCTTTTTATTGTATACTTTTATCCGGATACTTAAATATCCTATTTGACTACTTTAAAAATGGCTGCTACCATCAAAGCAATGTGTACAAACCTTGCATTTAGGTAATCCGATAGCCTCAATCAGCGTTTCCAGTGTATTAAACTTCAATGAACTGAGACCGAAACGCTCGGCAATAATACTAACCATCTTATCGTATTCCGGAGAACCGGTAGTAGCATATTTCTCCAGGTTCTTATTCTCATCCCCTTCCAGTTCCTTGATAATACGACGGGTAATCAACTCCAATGCATTTTTAGAAGCCGAAAAACCAACAAACGGACAAGCATAAATCAATGGCGGACAAGCGATACGCATGTGCACCTCCTTTGCTCCGTAATCATACAGAATCTTCACATTGTCACGTAATTGAGTTCCCCGCACGATTGAATCGTCACAGAACAACAAACGTTTATTTTGCAGCATGGCACGGTTGGGAATCAACTTCATCTTAGCAACAAGCGAACGCATCTCCTGATTGCTCGGAGTGAAGCTACGAGGCCATGTCGGTGTATATTTTGAAATAGCACGATGGTAAGGAACTCCCTTTCCTTCGGCATATCCTAAAGCCATACCCACTCCCGAATCAGGAATACCGCAAGCACAATCCACTTCCGATTCATCTGTCTGTCCCATTTTCAATCCGCTGGTGAAACGCACTTCCTCTACATTCTTTCCTTCATAACAAGAAGTAGGGAAACCGTAGTACACCCACAAAAACGAGCAAATCTGCATATCCTCATTGGGCTTGCGAAGCTGGTCAACATGATCGTCATACATACGGACAATCTCACCGGGACCTAAATATCTCTCAATCTCATAATCCAGATTCGGAAAACTGGACGATTCGCTCGTTGCAGCATAAGCACCGTCTTTCCTTCCAATCACCACCGGAGTACGTCCCCATCGGTCACGGGCAGCGATGATACTACCATCTTCCGTCAGAAGCAACATCGAACAAGAACCCTTAATGTGCTTAAACACATTTTCGATACCTTCCACAAAAGTTCTGCCTTGTATAATAAGTAATGCGATAAGTTCCGTCTGGTTGGTGTTGCTCGAACTAAGTTCGGCGAAGTGCATGTTTTGACTGAGAAGTTCTTCTTCCAATTCCTGGATATTGACTATTTTAGCGACTGTGACAATGGCGAAGCGCCCGAGGTGAGAATTGATGATGATAGGTTGTGCGTCTGTGTCGCTAATGATGCCGATGCCGGCGTTTCCTTTGAATTTGTCCAGTTCTCCTTCAAACTTGGTTCGGAAATAAGTACTTTCCAAATTGTGAATGGAGCGTATAAAACCTTTTTCCTCACTGTATGTTGCGAGTCCTCCTCGCTTGGTACCCAGATGTGAGTTATAATCTGTGCCGTAGAATAAATCAGTCACGCAGCTAGTTTTCGAGACTGTTCCGAAAAAACCTCCCATGTTGTTCTCTTTATTGATGATGTTTTAAAAAAGATGGCGCAAAAGTACAAAAAAGAATTCGTCCTATAAAAAAAGCGCTCCGCAAAGTTTTAGTTTTCTTTGCGAAGCACAACTAATATTTATTAAAAAGCGGGGAATCCGGAAACAATCTTTTTACCGGAATCTTATTTCCATTTCTTGATCGTTTTCAAGTCAGCGGGAGTTGCTTCAATCAAACTTACTGCAAATCCTCCGCTACGTGCCAGCTTCACAGACATCTTATTCTTGTTTGTAACAAGTCCTTTTTTTATCTGGTAAGAAGTAGGATTCTTTTCAAAATCCGCCTCCTTTCCGTCAGCATAAAGAGTAGCTACATATTGTTTTCCCGGTTCGAGAAAATCAAGTGTAAAAGCAGAAGTACGGGGATTCTCATCGGTGATACCACCTACAAACCAGTTATCAGTACCTTTTGCCTTACGTGCTACGGTAATATAATCTCCCGGTTCCGCTTCCAGATACTTGCTGTCATCCCAATCAACGGCTACATCCTTGATAAATTGAAATGCATCCATGTGACGTTCGTAACTCTCCGGAAGGTCGGCTGCCATTTGCAAAGGACTGTACATCGTTACATAAAGTGCCAACTGTTTTGCCAAAGTTGTACGTACAAAACTGTGGTCGCCTGACAGGAAAGAAAGTTTTGTATCAAAGATACCCGGTGTATAATCCATCGGTCCACCAATCTGACGGGTGAAAGGAAGCAAGGTGGTATGGAACGGCTTATTCCCTGCAAAGGCTTCATATTCCGTGCCACGAGCCGATTCATTACCGATCAGATTCGGATATGTGCGACATAATCCTGTCGGACGGGTTGCTTCGTGAGCATTTACACAGATCTTATATTCGGCCGCTTTTTCCACCGCATATAAATAATGATTGTTCATCCACTGTCCGTAATGATGTTCTCCACGCGGAATAATATTACCTACATACCCGCTCTTCACAGCATTGTATCCGTTATCTATCATAAACTGATAGGCTTTATCAAGATGACGCTCGTAGTTACGTACAGAAGCGGAAGTCTCGTGATGCATCATCAGCTTCACTCCTTTTTCCTTTGCATACGCATTGAGCATCTTCACGTCAAAATCAGGATACGGAGTTACGAAATCAAAGACATAATCCTTCGAATTTCCGAACCAGTCTTCCCATCCTTCATTCCAGCCTTCCACTAAGATCTGGTCGAATCCATGCTCTGAAGCAAAGTCAATGTAACGCTTCACTTTGTCATTATTGGCTGCATGACGCCCGCTCGGTTTTGTTTGGGAATAATCCGTCTGTCCCAGTTTCACAGAATAAACATCATCCGTGTACGACCAGGAACTTTTTCCGGTAATCATTTCCCACCACACACCGATGTATTTCACCGGCTTAATCCAGGAAACATCTTCGTAGGCACAAGGTTCATTCAAGTTCAAAGTCAATTTGGAAGCCAGAATATCACGAGCATCATCACTGACAATCACCGTGCGCCAGGGTGAACGGCAAGGCGTTTGCATATAACCTTTATCCCCTTTTGCATCAGGAGTCAGCCATGATTCAAAAATCAGGTTCTGATCGTCAAGGTTCAGATGCATACAAGAATAATCAACCAAAGCCGCTTCATGCAGATTGATATACAACCCGTCGGCTGTCTTCATTTGCAAAGATGTCTGCACACCTGTTGGTGAAAAAGGAGTTTGAGAAGCATTTGGAGTAATTGCCCCTTGCAACAATCCGCGAATCTCTGAAAGCTTGGATTCGGTATAGTCATATTCCTGCGTATCATAATCGCCTGGAATCCAGAATGCCGTATGATCGCCGGCCATAGCAAACTGCGAATGTTCTTCTTTTATAACGAAGTAATTCAGATTCTTTTGCTGCGGGAACTCATAGCGGAACCCCAAGCCATCATTATAAAGACGAAAACAAATAATCAGATTACGATCTTGCGCCTTTTGATTCAGGGTAACAGCCATTTCATTATAATGGTTGCGGATCGATTTCACCTCTCCCCACACCGGTTCCCATGTTTCATCAAAAGCAGAAGTTTTAATATCGGCCAGAGTGAATCCATTCATCAGTCCGGGATCATTTTTCAATTCCAGTCCCAGTTTCGAAGGTTTAATCACCTCTTTTCCTTTATAAGAGAGTTCATACACCGGTTCTCCTTGCATGTTGACAGAGAAATTAAGTTTTAATTGTCCGTCAGGAGAAGTGATACTTTCGGCCTTTGCTGATGTGCCGAAGAAAAAAGAGAGCAACAGGCAGACCCATATTGCAGTTCCTATTTTCATGTTCTTCATGATATAAATGAGTTAGTTAATAATCGTATGGCAAAGATAGACAGGAAACAATAGAGGTGTTTTTCTTTATAAAGAAAATATAGAAGGATATAGAAGTTGAAACGGGATAAACATTTAAATATAAAGCAGATAACAAATCCAGAAGCTAGAAAAAATATAGTGTCTATGGTGAAGAAATTAAAAGGATTAAAGACGCATATTACATAATCTTTCTATATTTGCAACGTATTATCCCAACTATATCAATAAACACTTTACTATTTAGAATATGGCACAGCACCTTAAATTGATCGCTCTATTGATTTTCACATTGTCCGCCAGCTACACTTCCGCGCAGTCTTTACGTAAACTGCTGGAACGTCCATACGGTATCATCGAGTCAAAATGGGAAAAAGATGCTCAGGGAGCTACCGAACTCAATTACTACAATGAAGACTATTGCGACTATTATCTGTATCGTGCCAACGACCGTTCCTACAATTTAAGTAACGGAAAAAACACTATATTTAAAATAGAAAAGAACGCACAGGTAGACAATCCGTTTAAAAGTGCCTCTTCTTATACGTTCTACCGGGGCAAGTTTCCTAAAGATTTCAATATTCAGACTCCTTATGCCTTACCCGTAAAAAACAATCAAAAGACAGCCTGGAAAACCGATCCGCGTGAACCATTCAAGACCTTGAATTTTCACATCAAACAAGGTGATACAATCTACGCCACCCGCAGCGGAATAGCCTGTAAAACCACCAATCCGCAACAGCTGCTCATCTATCATCCCGATCAGACTTTTGCAGCCTATCTGGTGATGAACGAGAATTTCATCGAACCGGGCGAAGAAGTACAAGTTGGACAAGCCATAGGAAAGGCAGGCCCCACAGGTGCTGCCATCTCCTTCTTTTTTCTGGATGAAAATAAGTTCAAAGGAGGATTATCATCCGGATACCCTTACTCCCACTTTATTCCTGTATTCCGCACAACTGAAGGAGATGTGAAACCGGAAGAGAAAACCATCTATCAGGCTGTGACCGACCATGACCTTATCATGCAGGACATGAGTAAACGTGATAAAAAGAAATATATGAAGCTACACAACCTGAAATAATAGATGTATCATGCGCATATTTTTACTTTTCTTCCCGGTCTTCTTTTTCTGCGGTTTGCTTCATGCCCAAACCGTAAAAGTGGAATATGGCGGTGACCCGCTTCCCGACAAAGACCGGAAGAAGATAGAACAGTTTCTTCAACATGAGGTTGATTTCTATTCACAATTCGGACTGCCCGATACGCTTAGCCTTCAACTATATGTTTTTGAAAATAGAAGAGAAGCAATAGATTACTTAGAAAGTATCAATGTGTCTCTGCCTATCAAGGCAAGCGGTGCATACTCACCTAAGCTGCAAAAGGCAGTCATCTTAGGACGGGAGAATGGACGGGAGAGAAGTCTTGCCATCATCTATCACGAACTGAGTCATCATTTCGTTTCGCAGATTCTCGGCAAGCGTCCTCCAAGCTGGCTTAACGAAGGACTGTCGGAGTACTTCGAACATTGCACCATTCACAAAAAAGCAGTCCGCCACACATTTACCGAATACGAACAAGGGAGAGTTCGGACGATGTATATGCTGGGAGAAGTAAACCTTCCTACATTTTTAAATAGCAGCCAGGGCAAATTTATGAAACAGCAAATGACGGACGAGCAATACTCTTATATCCTTTCGCACGCGCTTGTCACCTTCTGGATAGAGAGCGTTCCCCGCGAGATATTCAAAAAGTTCATATCCGTTCTGCAAAACAAAAATGATCCGTCAACCGTTTCAGAACAAATCAATCTTGTTTATCCCGGAGGCTTCCAGCAATTCGAAAAGGATTTTGAAGCCGCCTACAAATAATATCAATCTTTCAATCAAATGAGTAAAGAAGTTATCTATATCTTTATCGGTGGAGGAACCGGTAGTGCACTGCGTTATTTCATCCAGTTGTTAATGCACGAACGAATCGTCCCTTATCATTTTCCATGGGCCACTTTCACGGTCAATCTTCTCGGCAGTTTTCTCATCGGTTTGTTCTATGCCCTTTCAGAGCGATTCCACCTTCCGTTCGAGGTCCGTTTGTTTCTGACAACGGGTTTATGTGGAGGTTTCACAACGTTCTCTACTTTCTCCAGTGACGGCGTAGGTCTGCTGAAAGGAGAATTTTACGGAACATTTGTTCTATATACATTATTAAGTATAGGAATAGGATTAGCCGCAACGTTAGCCGGCGGATATGTGGGAAAACAGATTTAATAATTCGAATATAAATCCTACCTTTACGGCATGATTAAAAGAAACCCAACCAAACCCGTCCGCGTTGTTCCTCCCATGATGGAAGAGCAGGAAGTCAGTATTACTACCCTACAGGAATGGCTCGACAGAGAAGAAACCGTCTCTCATCTTTTATTCTGCAAAGGAAAAGAAGAAGGCATCGACAAATCTTATAAAAGTTTCAAAAACTGCACCTTTCAGCATCAGACATTCAGCGAATGTAAATTCCGTTCCTCCCAACTGACCGATGTCAGGTTCGAGAACTGCGACTTATCCAACATTTCTTTCGCTGAAAGTTCGCTCTACCGGGTAGAATTCATTTCCTGCAAACTATTGGGGACCAATTTGTCGGAAACAACGATGAATCACGTCTTGCTGCATGACTGCAACGCAGGTTATATCAATCTGGCTATGAGTAAAATGAACCAGGTACGTTTTGCACACAGCCAACTCCGCAACGGAAGTCTGAACGACTGCCGTTTTTCATCCGTCGCATTTGAGAGTTGCGATCTCGTGGAAGCCGATTTTTCACACGCTCCGCTTCGTGGAATAGATTTGCGCACTTCCCGTATCAGCGGAATCACGCTTAATATCAGCGATCTGAAAGGGGCTGTCATCACTTCCCTGCAAGCAATGGATTTGCTTCCACTGTTAGGGGTTATTATCGAAGATTAAAATCCTGCAAATTCACCCCGCCGCACTCAAACAAAAAGCATCGTCCCGTTGTTATAGTATAAGGTCGGACTAACGACATATAGGGAATAGGCACAAAAAGAATACCTATTTATAGTGATTTCTCACTCCCCGTCAAGTCCGTACTTTTGCAGAAATCTTATTCAAAAACAATAGAAACGATGAAAATTGAAAAAATTGTAGCTCGAGAAATTCTCGATTCAAGAGGTAACCCCACAGTAGAAGTTGACGTAGTATTGGAATCCGGCATTATGGGACGTGCATCTGTGCCGTCAGGTGCTTCCACAGGTGAACACGAAGCATTGGAGCTTCGCGATGGTGACAAACAGCGCTATGGTGGAAAAGGAGTACAAAAAGCGGTTGATAATGTAAATAAAATCATCGCTCCGAAGTTGATTGGTATGTCTTCACTCAATCAGAGAGGTATCGACTACGCAATGCTGGCATTGGACGGCACTAAGACTAAATCGAATTTAGGTGCTAACGCTATTCTCGGCGTATCTCTTGCCGTAGCTAAAGCCGCTGCCAACTATCTGGATCTTCCTCTATACCGCTATATCGGTGGAACAAATACGTATGTAATGCCTGTACCGATGATGAACATCATCAACGGTGGTTCACATAGCGATGCTCCGATCGCATTCCAGGAATTTATGATCCGTCCCGTAGGTGCTCCTTCTTTCAGAGAAGGTCTGCGCATGGGTGCTGAAGTATTCCACGCTTTAAAGAAAGTCTTGAAAGACCGTGGCCTTAGCACTGCTGTAGGTGATGAAGGTGGTTTCGCACCTAACCTCGAGGGTACGGAAGATGCTTTGAACTCTATTCTAGCCGCTATCAAAGCTGCTGGATACGAACCGGGCAAAGACGTTATGATCGGTATGGACTGTGCTTCTTCCGAATTCTACCACGATGGTATTTACGATTATACCAAGTTTGAAGGTGAAAAAGGTAAGAAACGTACTTCCGCAGAACAAGTTGACTACCTGGAAGAACTAATCAACAAATTCCCTATCGACTCTATCGAAGACGGTATGAACGAAAACGACTGGGAAGGCTGGAAAAAGCTGACCGAACGCATCGGCAACCGTTGCCAGCTGGTAGGTGACGACTTGTTCGTAACCAACGTAGATTTCCTTGCAATGGGTATCGAAAAAGGCTGTGCCAACTCTATCCTGATTAAAGTAAACCAAATCGGTTCGCTGACAGAAACACTGAACGCTATCGAAATGGCTCACCGTCATGGATACACTACTGTTACTTCTCACCGTTCGGGTGAAACAGAAGATGCTACTATCGCCGATATCGCAGTAGCTACTAACAGCGGACAGATCAAGACAGGTTCTTTAAGCCGCTCCGACCGTATGGCTAAATACAATCAGTTACTCCGCATTGAAGAGGAATTGGGCGATTTGGCTGTATATGGTTACAAAAGAATTAAATAATTCAATATTCTCTTACTTGAATAATTCATCCCCGGACAATTACATTATCCGGGGATTTTTACATATTAACCATTCACTAAATCTTTTTGCATTGTAAGAAAACTAGCTTCACTAAGCACCAATAAATATCTCCAATATTTTGCGAATTGGATTAATAAGGCTACATTTGCAACGTCTAACATATTAACAGACGGTGGGGAAACCTGCCTACTATCGCTGCGAGCATTTTTATGTTCGTATGTGAACTCTTATATGGGCGGTTTCGTACCCCCATAGAGAGTGTTAATGCACCTCTAAACCTGCCGTCGGTATGTTAGACAATGGGACAGGCGAAACCGCTTTTTTATTAGTACTTCTTCCTCTCCCATCAATCTATTATTCATCTTTTAAATTCTAATGATTATGGAAAACAGCCAATTAAAAGACTTACAGGAAGAGGTTTCAGAAGCTACGAAACAGTATATCCTGACTACATTCAATTCTGAAAATGGAATGAAAACGTATTATTTGCAAATGTCAAACATAATACGCTCTGCGCACATTAATCCTCCCATTGACACCGAATACAACAGTTTAAAAAAGCTAAGCAAAAAGCTCAAGCAATATTGTACTTTCATTCAAACACTTGGTGAACATGAATGGGATAAGGGAATAGCCGATATTCAGAAAGCATTAGGCATTTATCTAATGCAAAATGACATCGAAAGTAAAGAACGCAAACAAACAAGGAAATTGCCTCTCAACTGCAATTCATCGTTTTTCTCTCCGGGAATACAAATATCATCAAGCAACTTCATGGAATATTGCAACGCCATTTATCCAATGTGATGCTTTTACTCAGATCCTATCCTGAGCATAATATACAAGAATGAATAACAATGATGAATCAAAAAGAAACTGTAAATCTTTGCTTTTCTTAAAAATGGAATATTACAACAATTAGGGAACTGTGCATTTCGATAATATGCGAATATATATAAAAAAGCATCCAGACTAATACCTGAATGCTTTTTTCTTGGATTTGTTATATATCCTTTTTTGAGCCTCTTGTCGGATTCGAACCAACGACCCCGAGATTACAAATCACGT